>OGXX01000388.1_pt1 | contig 49121 bp, 36 predicted proteins | sample 1576301 | NCBI WGS metagenome assembly OGXX01 (sample SAMEA3541469, study PRJEB24748) | human gut metagenome | biome: human gut; feature: human-associated habitat; material: faeces | place: China | collected 2012
TCCACGCCGCCATGCGTGGGGAGAAAATCACCACCATCTTCATCAACAATGCCATTTACGGCATGACCGGCGGCCAGATGGCCCCCACCACCCTGGTGGGCCAGAAGGCCACCACCGCCCCCTTGGGCCGCCAGAAGGATCACTACGGCTCCCCCATCCGCATGGCCGAGATCATCAGCACCCTGGAAGGCTGCGCCTATGCCACCCGGGTCTGCGCTACGGATATCCCCAATCTGAACAAGGCCAAGAAGGCCATTCAGAAGGCCTTCCGGCTGCAGCAGGAGGGCGCTGGCTTCACCTTCGTTGAGGTTCTGGCCTGCTGTCCCACCAACTGGGGCAAGACGCCGGCCGCCTCCATCGAATGGCTGAAGGAGAACATGATTCCCTACTTCCCTCTGGGAGTTTACAAAGACATCACTGCGGAGGTGAAATGACATGACCAATGAAATTATGATCGCCGGTTTCGGCGGACAGGGCGTCATGGCCATCGGCAAGACTCTGGCCGAGGCAGGGATGAAAGAGGGCAAGGACGTATCCTGGCTGCCCTCCTACGGTCCGGAAATGCGGGGCGGCACCGCCAACTGCTGCGTGGTCATCTCCTCCGAGCCCATCATCTGCCCCATTGTTCTGGAGCCCACAGAGCTCATCGCCATGAACCTGCCCTCCCTTTTGAAGTTTGAGCCCACCGTGGTTCCCAACGGCACCGTGTTCGTCAACAGCTCCATCATTCAGGAGAAGGTCCAGCGCACAGACCTCCGGGCCATTTATGTCCCCTGCCTGGAGATTGCCCAGGAGCTGGGCAATCTGAAGGTTGCCAACATGGTCATGCTGGGCGCCTACATCGAGGCCATGGGGAACTTGGGCACCGAGACCATCAAGGAGATGCTGGTGCACATGTTCACCGGCCCCAAGGCCAAGCTGGTAGACCTGAACATTGAGGCCCTGCGCCGGGGCGCTGCCTGCGTCCGGTAAGGGGAAGGGAGTACGACTATGGATCTCGACATTCAAATCATCAGAACCAAGAGCCCTAAGGAGAAGCCCCAGAGTGAGGCCAACCTCTCCTTCGGTAAGCTGTTTACCGACCACATGTTCCTGGTGGAATACACCGAGGGACGGGGCTGGCACGACGCCCGGATTCAGCCCTACGGCCCCCTGGCCATCGATCCGGCCTCCCCTGTGCTCCATTACAGCCAGGAGATCTTCGAGGGTCTGAAGGTCTACCGCCGCAAGGACGGCGGCCTGCAGATGTTCCGTCCCCTGGAAAACGCAAACCGGATGAACCGGAGCGCCGACCGGATGTGCATGCCCCAGCTGGACCCGGAATTCCAGGTCCTGGCCATGAAGACCCTCGTAGAGCTGGAGCAGGATTGGGTCCCCCATGCAGAGGGAACCTCCCTGTATCTGCGGCCCACCATGATTGCCGATGGCGCGGAGCTGGGCGTCCACCCTGCCCACCACTTCCTGTACTACATCATCTGCTCCCCCTCCGGCTCCTACTACAAAAACGGCATGGCGCCCATCCGGATCCACATTGAGGACCGGTATGTCCGCGCCGTGAAGGGCGGCACTGGCGCCGCTAAGACCGGCGGCAACTACGCCTCCTCCCTGAAGGCCACCTTTGAGGCCCAGGCAAAGGGCTACGACCAGGTCCTCTGGCTGGATGGCAAGGAGAACAAGTACGTGGAAGAAGTGGGCGCCATGAACATGGTATTCGTCATGGATGGCAAGCTGGTTACCGCCCCCACCGAGGGCAGCATCCTCCCGGGCATCACCCGGAAGAGCATCCTGCAGCTGGCCCAGGAGAAGGGGATTCCCGTGGAAGAGCGGCCCATCGCCGTGGAAGAGCTCTTCCAGGCCCATGCGGAAGGCCGCCTCACTGAAGCCTTCGGCACCGGCACCGCTGCCGTCATCTCCCCCGTGGGTGAGCTGGCCTACCGCGACCGGTCCATGATCCTGAACGAAGGCAAAATCGGCCCCGTCTCCCAGGCCATGTATGACAACCTGGTGGGCATCCAGCGGGGCGATCTGCCGGATCCCCACGGCTGGGTCTATCCCATCGGCTAAGCACCCGGCCTGTCCCAGCATAGTTTCCTGACGCCTCAAGCGGGAGAAGTCGCCAGCTTTGCGACTTCTCCCGCTGTTTGTAAACGCACTGGAGTGGTAGCGCCAGTACAAAATAAGGAGCGCGCTCTCCTTAACCACGCACCTACGCCTCCGGCCCATAGATTGGCGTCCAAAATGCATATCCATTCCATTTTGTACCATACTTTTCCTGTACCTGGGGACACAGGCCCATAGACAAACTTTGACCCTACGGAGGTGTACAACTATGTGGCTCCTCTATGCCTTTGGCTCTGCACTCTTTGCCGGAGTCACTTCCATTCTGGCCAAATGTGGCATCCGGCAGACGGATTCCACCGTGGCCACTGCCGTCCGCACCATTGTGGTGCTGGCATTCGCCTGGCTCATGGTGTGGGTGGCGGGGGCACAGTCCCAGCTTTCTACCATTGCCCCCAAAACCTGGCTCTTTTTGGTTCTGTCTGGCTTTGCCACCGGGGCATCCTGGCTCTGCTATTTCAGGGCTTTGCAGCTGGGCAGCATCAACCAAGTGGTCCCAGTTGACAAATCCAGCGTCATCGTCACCATCCTTCTGGCATTTCTCCTGCTGCACGAGGAAATCACCCCGGCAAAGGCTGTCGGCGTGGTTCTCATTGCCGGCGGGACTTATGGAATGCTGGAGCGGAAGCCCACCGCATCCGGCCAGCCGGTCCGGGGTGGTCGTTGGCTTCTCTATGCCATAGGCTCCGCCCTGTTTGCAAGTCTCACATCCATCCTGGGGAAAATCGGAATTTCCGGCGTGGAATCCAACCTGGGCACTGCCATCCGCACGGGTGTAGTGCTGCTCATGGCCTGGATTATGGTGTTTGCCGCAGGGAAACAGCACACCATCCGGGAAATTCCAAGGCGCGAGCTGACCTTCATCTGCCTGTCTGGCCTCGCCACCGGCGGCTCCTGGCTTTGCTATTATAAAGCCCTGCAAGACGGCCCTGCCAGCGTTGTGGTCCCCATCGACAAGCTTAGCCTCCTGGTCACCGTTGCGTTTTCTCACTTTGTGTTTCACGAGGACTTGTCCAAAAAAGCCGCCCTGGGGCTTGCTGCCATGGTAGCCGGCACGCTGGTGATGCTACTCCCCTGATTCTGCCCCCAGAACATCACATACGCACATTTGCAGAGCCACCGGGAATTCCGGCAGCTTTGAGGGTGTAGGGCGCAGTTTCCAGACACGCCATCAGGCCCCGTTTTCCCATAGGGTTGGGCAAATTCCCACTGACCTGGGTGCAGCGCGCCAGGGATGCCGCACCCTACTTCTCCTCAGGTCCAAGCCCGGTTCCCCCACGTCTCATAAAACAGTGCCGGGCCGCAAGTGCCCAACGCATCAAAAATGAGAGACCACGGCCTTTTGTCGGCAGACCGTGGTCTCTTGCGATATATCTGTGGGCCCCCTGGGAGCAACGTCGGGTTATCCGCGAAATCCTCCGCAGCATCGTCACTCGAAGCCCGGTGGAAAGCGCTCCACGCGTCCATATCATAACATACTCTCTGTGCAAAATTGGCAGAACCTTAGCCCATGGGCATCACAACCTCCCGGGAGGCGTCACCGCCTCCAGCTTCTGGTCATATTGTACCATAGACCCCCTGGTAATTCTTGAACACTTTGTGAATTTTACCCTTTTGCCAGGGGCTGAAAGGTCATAACCGCCTCCTGATACCGGGAAAAGGGGACAGGGTCCACCAGGGTTTCCCAGGGGAGCCGGTCCGCACCGGCGCAGCTGGGGAAGCAGGCGCGGATCACCGCGCACAGGTACTGGGCCTTGTCCCGGATGTGGGTTTCGTGAAAGGCCTGGGCATAGGCCCCCTCCTCCCCGGCATAGAGGTACTCCAGAATCCGCCCCCGGTCCTCCAGGGGGTAGCTTCTGGAGTAGCTGTCCAGAAACCACACCTCCCCCTCATCCAGATCTTTTCCTGCCACGGTATAGGCCGGATCGTGAACCTCCACCCCGCTTTCGTCAAAATAGGAGTAGAAATAGGCCCCCTCCCCAGGAGTGAAGTACTCCCAGTATGCCAGGTAGTCGATCCCATCCTCCCGGAAGCAGGCCTCAATCCGGTCCTCCATCACATGCATAAATTCATGGGCCAGGCTCTGCTCCAGGTAGGCCTGGGACCTGGTCTCCAAGAGATCCAGATTCATGACCACAATCCGCACCGTGTCCAGCTTGGCCGTAAAGCCATAGACCGCAGCCACACTTCCGGTCCCGTCGGGCGACAGGGCGCCGGAAAGGTACAGCTCCAGCCGCTCTACCGGCGCCGTCACCATCTCCTGAAACATCCCCTGGGGATACCGCTCCGTGAAGCGGTTCACAGCCTCCAGGGCCAGGTAAATGGTGACAGGGTTTTCCTCAGTCCTGCCCACGTAGCCGCTGGCGCAACCGCCGTTAAAATCTGCTCCGGACTGACCGTAGTACACCTGGATGCCCGTTCTTCTCCCCACAGCCGCCGCCGTAGCCCGGTTCCGGGCCTCCAAATCCCGGATGGTGAGCCGTTCGCAGCCGGTCTCCTCCGGCTCCTCCTGCCGGTAGTCCCACCGGTACAGTCTGGTGGCCCCTTCCGTATACAGGGCGTATACCAGGGACTCCTCCGTCAATGCCGCTCCCACGCACTGGGGCGCCAGGCGGCTCCACCGCCTTGGACTCCAGAGGTCCCAGATCTCCAGCCGGCCGTCCTCACTGGCCAGGAGCGCCTGACGGTCTGTCATATCCCGGAGGGTACTGGTCTCCTGGCCGGGGAACCGGTACACGGCCTCTGCCCCCAGGGGCCGCACCAGAAGCTCCTCCTGACCGGTGTACACCGCCGCATTTCCCGTCTGCCACAAAAGGGCGGCGTTATCCCAGGCCCGGTCCGGCAGCAGCTCCCCGGTCCGCCAGTCCAGCCAGGCCGTGGTCTCCTCTTCCCCCGCGCTCCAGATCAGGAGCCGGTCCTGACCGAACCCTACCAGGGCATGCTCCTCCCCCTCGGGGAGCTGATACTCCTGCCGGACGCCGTCACAGAGGTGCACCCTGCGCACCAGGCCCGTCTCATCCAGGGCCCACAGGTATCCGGTATCCTCCAGGAGCCACTGGCTGCCCCAACCCTCCTCCTGCCGCTGAATCTGAGTCAGACCGCCATCATACCAAAAGGTCTGTCCCCTTTTCTCATCCAGCAGCGCCACGGTCCCGTCGGGCAGAAGGGCCGCCTCATACTGGCCATCCGGCAGCGTCTGCAGCCCCAGGAGCTCCCCGTCCTCCAAGTCATACAGAACCGCCTCACAGGCTCCCGTGTCCATGCGATACACCGCCAGGCACCGCCCGTCCCGGCTCTTCAGGCACTGCAGAACGCCAGAGGCTGGCTGAGGGAACTCCATCACAGCCGGCTCCTCAGGCCCAGGGGGAGCCGCTGAAGGCTCCGGAGGCGTCCACGCGGTCTCTGGAGGCTCCCCCATCTCCTGCCGCTCCTGAGGCGCACAGCCCCCGCACAGGGCCATTGCCAGCACCAGTAGCGCCGCCAAATGTCTTCTCACTGAGCTTTCCCCCTCTCCTCCCTATCTGCCTCCCGGCTTTGCAGGAACATTATAGCACACCCAGGAAGGAAATAACAGAAGTTTTACCCCGCCCCCAGGGCAGCAGCATTCCCTTTTTCCAAACCGGTGCAGCAGCACCTTGCCTTCCCCGGGGGAAGGTGGCCGCCGCCAGGCGGTCGAATGAGGAACGGGGATATCTGACAGGCTGGTAGGCAGAGTCGATTAAGACGCAACATGTTCCCTCCTTAATAAAACTGCATATCAACCAGCTAGGCTTCTCCGTTCCTTATCAGTTAGCCTGCGGCTGCCAGTTGGAATCATAGAGTCACTTGCCACCGGCAAATGATGAAATCCCATGGCGCTTCGCGTCTGCCCCCAGGGGAAGCCAGGGGTGCTTCCGCGCCAGTATGTCTTAAGCGCAGCCACCTTACATGGACGCCTTTCCCAGGTCATTGGTATCAGGAGGAGCCTGCTGCTCCGCTTCTACCTTCGTACATTGCAGCAGAAAATAAAAATTTCTTTTTCTCTCTCAATCTGCCGCATTGCTGTATTTCTTCTCCGGCCACACTTCAGCTCGTTCCTACCCCACATTTCAAACACTCAGGAATTACGCGAAAAACTCGTCTTTTTCCCCAGAAATTGTGTTTAAAGCCGTCTTCGGATCTCATCCGGCTTTTAGAAATCTTTTTCATTTTTGACCAAGCGGCTTTCTGCTTTCTTCGAATAAACAAAAATTCCACTCCATTCGACTCTTTGCATTGGCGATTTTCTGTGCTATAATAGTTACCAGCCGTTGGAAAACCGGCTGCTAGAGAAGGAGGAATGCCCATGCTGCGTGTTTCCATCTGCGATGATGATGTTGCCACCCTGAGCCAGCTGGAAGAGCTGGTTCGCCAGTATCTGGACCCCGGGGAGCTCTGCCTGGCAACCTATTCAGGCTATGGAGAGTTTCTGACCACCCGGCAGTATGTAGACCTTCTCTTCATGGACATTGACCTGGGCGACGGCTGCGGCATTGAGCTGGCGAAAGAGGTCAAAAAGACGGACTCCGGCACCTGTGTGATTTTTGTCACCGCCCACCCGGAATATGTGGAGGAGTCCTTCGAGGTCGAGCCGGTCTACTTTCTAGTCAAACCCATCCGGCCGGATTCCTTTCATCGGGCCATGGACCGGGCCATGGAGCGTCTGGCAGCCGAGCGCCAGGAAAGCCGGCTTACCGTCACCTTTCAGAACCGGGTCAGCGCCGTAGCCTTGCGGGACATTTCCTACATCGAATTCAGCGTCCGCAGCGCCACCATCCACGCCGGCACCCGGGTTTTGCGAACCTACGAGAAGCTCTCCAGCCTCCAGCAGCGGGTGGACAGCCGTTTTATTCAGTGTCACAAAAGCTATCTCGTCAACATGGATTACGTCATTGGCTTCCAGGGCAACACCCTGGAGCTGTGCGGCGGTGTGGAAATTCCTGTGAGCCAATCCCGGGCCAAGGTCACCCGGGAGACCCTGCTGCACCATCTGACCAGGGGGATCTCATGAGTCCCGTCTGGAACCCGGCCTTTGATTTGGGGATCGGGATTCTCCTTCTGTACCTGTGGGTCAAACGGCGGCAACGGCCCTATTGGCAGGGCTTTTTGGGTCTGCCGCTTATGCTGGCCCTGCTCACCTCCCTCAGCGCCTGGGCCCCCAAGGATACGGCTTGGCTGTTTCCCTGGGTCACCGCCGCCAAGCTGCTGGCCGCCCTGGCGCTGCTGGCTCTGTGGACCCGGTTTTTCGTCCGGATCCGGTGGAACATGTGCAGCGACTGGCCCTACCTTCTGGCAGGGCTTTTCTTTCTGGTCCTTGCCTATGCCCTGTCCTACCTGCCGTCTTTGCCCCTTCCTGTGGCGGAGCTCCAGGCGCAGAACAGCGTCCTGACCCTTCTGTCCCTGCTGGTCTTGGGCTTTTTGCATCGCCAGCACCTGTATCTGGGGCGGCCGGCCCTCACCGTGGGAATCGCCCTGCTGATTCTGGCCACCCTGTTTCTATTCTGCTGGGGCTATTATCAGCTCTCCCCGGAGCAAATGCTGGAGCAGCTGCCCTATTTCCGGTGGGTGCCCCTTTTGCTGCTCAGTGGTATTTTGCTTTTAGAGTTGAACGAAAACCGCCTCCGCCTGGCCGCCCGTCAGGCGGAGCTGGAGGCCTTTGAAGCCAGCCAGGCCCAGCAGTTCGCCCATTACCAGCAAACCGCCGCCCACCTTCACCAGGTCCGTCTGGTCCGTCATGACATTTACAATTACATCCAGGCCGCCCTGTATCTCTCCCGGGACGGAACACCCCAGAGCCGGGAGAAGGCCATGCACCTCATTGAGCAGGTATACACCGCCCTGGACAGTCAGGAGGACAGCCATGAACTATGAGCACACAGAAGCCCTCATTAAGCTGCTCAACGGCGCACTGGCGGCATATATGTGGACCTACCTGATCCCCATTGCCGCCCCCAAACGAAAAATGCGCCGGGCCCGAACCGTGTATGCCCTCTTGATTATGGCGGTCATGTTCCTCATCGACTGGAGCTTCCACCTCCTGACCACCCATTTGCACCATGCCGTGCCGGCGGCCCTGCTGCCCAGCCTGTCGTTCCTGTCAGGAATTTTGATTTACCTGATAGCGCTGCCGCTTCTGTCCACCCTGATGACAAGCCAGCGGCCCAGGCATTGCTTCGGCATCGGAGCCTTGGTACTGCTGACCCGCTGTCTGTCAGATTTTCTGCTGCTGCTGTTTTTCTGGTTTCTCTGGTTCCCGGACCGCCCCCTGAAGATATCCGCAGCGCTGCTTCCTTCCGCCACCCGGGTTGTGATGATGGTGGCGGTGCAGTCCGTCATGTACCTGCTGCTACTGTGTCTGCACCTGGTCTCCCGGCCCCGGGAAAGCCGCCGGGTGTGGTACCTGATCTTCTTTCCCATCTGGGGGATCTGCGTCTCCAATGTGCTGCTGTACTTCCTGATCCGCCGGTGCGGCAGGCCCGTTACCACCACGGTGCTGCTGTGTACCGTGGTGTCCAATCTGGTATTGGTCATCAGCACAAACCAGCTCCTCCGCTTCACCGATCAGTATTTTTCCTATCAGAAGCTGCTCCAACGCCACGCCCGGTCCGTAAAGGCCAGGGCCATGGAGAAAGATTACGCGGCCCTCAGCCAGGCCCAGACCCGGGAGCTGGAGGAGGTCTGCGAAGACATTCGCCACACCCTCCACGACGCCTTTCCCCCGGACGGGACCCCGGCTGCCGGCCCTGCCCAGGCGCTGCTTCAACGAATCGCCCAGATCCCTCAGGTTTTTTACTGCGGCAATCCCCTGGTGAACAGCGTCCTCAGCCTGAAAAGCCGCCGGGCTCAGGAGCTGGGCATCCACATGGAGATCCAGGTGGGCCACATGGACACCGGCCAGCTGCAAAACATGGAACTCTGCTCCCTTCTTGGGAATCTGCTGGACAATGCCATAGACACCTGTGTGCCCCTGGTCCCCTTGGGAGAGCCGGTCATTCTGGTGAATCTTCGCACCCAGGGCCGCCTGCTGGCCCTGGCCGTGGAAAACCCGGTGGCCCGGCAGCCACAGGCCAACACAGCCGGGGAGTACCCCACCACCAAAGCAAACCCGGAGCGCCACGGCTTGGGCCTTCAGAGCGCCCGCCGCATCGCCCGGCGGAACCATGGCTGTCTGCTCACAGAACTGGGAGAGGGTACTTTCCGGACCATTGTGATGCTGAATACGGGATTTTTGCCCAACTGATACATGAACTTTTTGTAAACAAAATAATAACATTTCCGCCAGGTGCGACCCCGGAAAAGGCGTCTTTTTTCACAGCCCTCTTGGTTGCGCCTGATCAAAAAGCCAGGAAATTCCACGTATATGTAGGAATTTCCTGGCTTTCTGTCGAACCGGCAACTCATAGGGAAGATCCCGTCTCCTGGTTCAGAAAAAATTTATTCATACTTTGTTCACGTATATGCCACCAGAGGTCTAATTTAGGACTTGACTTTTTAGGCGGATGGAGGTAGTATATAGCAGCATTGAGCTTCACCCATAGTGAAGCCATGCAAAAAGTTATTGGAGGAAAGAAAAATGAAATTCTGGAAAGCATTCTGCGCCCTTTGCCTGGCCCTGACTATGGCCCTGTCTCTGGCCGCCTGCACGGACAGCAAAGAACCCACTGAGCCCTCTACCGAGCCTGTTGCCGAGAGCACTGCTCCCACTGAGGAACTGACCGAGGCTCCCACCGAAGCTCCCACGGAAGAAGCCACCGAGGCTCCTACCGAGGAAGAGACTGAGGCTCCCACTGAGGAAGAGACCGAGGCTCCCACGGAAGAAGCGACCGAAGCTCCCACCGAAGAGTCCACTGAGGGCTAAGCTCCCTGCACATACACGGGAGGAGAAGTATGAAATTCTGGAAAGCATTTTGCGTTCTCTGTCTGACCCTCACCATGATCCTGTCTATGGCTGCCTGTACAGGCAGCCAAGACCCTACCACCCCCTCCACAGAAGCGCCGACCAGTGAAGCCGCGCTCTCTACAGGAGAGGCAACGGAACCCAACGCCATTCCTGCCGACGGTTCCGAGCTGGGCGAAGGGCAGCACAGCTTCACCTTCCAGGTTCAGATGGCCGATGGCACGGCATATCACTACACCGTTCACACCGATGAAGAGACCGTAGGCGCCGCCCTGGTGGCCCTGGGCCTCATCGAAGGCGAGGAAGGCTCCTATGGCCTGTACGTCACCACAGTCTTGGGCACCACCCTGGACTATGACGCAGATGGTTACTGGTGGGCCCTGTCCGAGAACGGCACAGACGCCTCTGTAGGCGTGGACAGTCTGCCAGTCAACGATGGCAGCACCTACGCCTTCACCGCCACCAAAGCTTGACTTACCGGGTACCTGCCGGAGGCGCCGGGATGGAACTGCCTTCCCGCCGCCTTTGGCAGGGTTCCCTTTGCCCCTACCCCATCTTTTTTTCGGGACTGGCAAAAAAACTCTTTACAAACAGGCTTGTCTCTGCTATAATAATTCCGCTTTCACGAGTACGCGCCGGTGGCTCAATGGATAGAGCATCGGATTCCGGTTCCGAGGGTTGGGGGTTCGAGTCCCTTCCGGCGTACCAATGAGAACACATGCCGCAAGGGGTATGTGTTCTCATTTATTTTATGCCGGAAGGGACTCGAAAGACCGGACCGGCAGTGCCGGGTAAGAAATCAGAACGTGACCCGGCTCTCCTGCCGCTATTGTATCACGGGCATCCCAAAACCTGCTGATACCTGAAATATTAACTTTGAAGCTTATGATACGAGGAGGAAGCAGCATGTACAAATTTGGATGCATTGGCATCGGAAACATGGGTGGCGCCGTGGCTCAAGCCTTGGTGCAGGCCGCCGGGGGTGGCAGCCTGATGGTCAGCAGCCGGACCCGGGAAAAGGCCGAGGCCGCAGCGGCGCGGCTGGGCTGCATGGCCGGAGACAACCGGGATCTGGCCGCTCAGTGTCAATACCTGTTCCTGGGGGTAAAGCCCCAAATCCTGCCCGGCGTGCTGGAGGAGCTGGCACCGGTGCTTCGGAGACGGAAAAGCCCTTGTGTGCTGGTGTCCATGGTGGCAGGCGTCTCCCTGGCCCGGCTGCAGAGCCTGGCGGAAGGCTGCGCTGTGGTGCGGATTATGCCCAACACTCCAGTCTCTGTGGGGGCCGGTCTGGTGCTGTACACCCCAGGGGAAGGGCTAACAGAGGAGCAGGAGGCCCAGCTGACGGCAGCTCTGGCCCACGCCGGTCAGGTGGACAAGCTCCCGGAGCCCCTGCTGGACGCCGCCAGCGCTGTGGCAGGCTGCGGTCCCGCCTTTGCCTGTCAGTTTCTGGAGGCCTTGGCCGATGGCGGCGTAGCCTGCGGTTTGCCCCGGGAAAAGGCCTACCGCTACGGCGCCCAGATGCTCCTAGGCACCGCCTCCCTGCTCCTGGCCACCGGCAGTCACCCAGGTCAGCTGAAGGACGCCGTCTGCTCCCCTGGCGGCACCACCATCCAAGGCGTCCGCGTCCTGGAGGAGCATGGCCTGCGGGCAGCCGTCATGGACGCCGTCCTGGCTGCCTTTGAAAAAAACGGCGCCCTAGCCTCTTCCCATTGATCCCGCCTGAATCCCTCAACCACGTCATCCCACGGAGGCTGCCTGTAATATATCACCGTACCAGCTGGAATTGTGGAATCACTTGCCCTCAGAGGAACATCCCATTCCAGACCATCTCCCTGGCGGTTTTTGAAAACTGGCAACAGCATTTTAAAAAAGCAGGCAAAAACACTTCCGGCAGCCCATCTCAGGCTGCCGGACTTCTCATATAATACCAGCCAGAACCGGCGTTCCAGTTACCGGGGCAACGCTGGAGACTGGGGCGGACGGTAGACGCCGGAGGCGGCCATGGAGACAAAGTCCTCGTCCGAGACGATGATGTGGTCGGCCAGAACGATGCCCACGGCGTCCAAGGCGGTGCTCAGCCGCTCCGTTGCGGCGATGTCCGCCTGGGAGGGTAGTGCAATGCCGCTGGGGTGATTATGGGCCAACACCACAGAGGTGGCATTTACCGACAGAGCAAACTCCACAATCTTCCGGATGGGCACCCCCGCCGCATTGACGCTGCCCCAGCCCAAAATTCGGCAGGCCAGGGGCTTGCACTTGGCGTCCAGACACAGGGCACACACCGCCTCATCCCGGAGTCCAAAAAACCGGGGGGTTAAATAAGCGCCACAGCGCTCCACCGTATTCAGGACCTGCCCGGCGCTGCTCCTCTGGATCATGTAATACCGGCTGGCGGCGGTCACCAGCTGGAGCAGGGTGGCTCCATTCTCCCCCATACCGGGAACCTGGGCCAGGGCAGAGACGGGAGCCTCCAGCACACCGGACAGGGAGCCAAACTGCTCCAGCAGAGCGTGGGCTATGGGATTGGTATCCCGGCGGGGTATGGCATAAAACAGCAGCAGCTCCAGGACCTGGACCTCGTCAAAATTGTCCAGCCCCTCCAGAAGAAACCGCCGCCGGAGCCGCTGCCGGTGTCCCTCGTGGGTGGTCATGGCACACCTCCTTGGAAGATTCGGAAAAGACTTGCTATTTTCGTCAAAATTCGATACAATTGGCACATCAGTCAAAGGCTGGAAGGATTTCTCTGGGTGTCGTTCAAAAAACTGCACATCCTAAGGGCAATCCAAACGGGAGGATGACCATGGAACAACAACAGAATTGGCCGGAGCTGCTGGAGCTGCTGGAACGGCCCGCCTTCACCGTGGAGCAGGGCCGGGTATCCTGGGCAAATCAGGAGGCCCTGACCAGGCTGGTGCCCCAGGGGCAGGAAATCCACTCTTTGCTGCAAACCGGCGCAGAGGAATACGCGGAGCTTGGCAACGGAAGCCTCTGCCTGTCCCTGCAGATCGGAGATTCCAGACAGGAGGCCGCCGTCCGGCGGCTAAATGGGGGCGTAGACCTGTTCCTGCTGAATCAAGAGGCGGACCTGGCGGGCCTGAACCAGCTGGCTCTGGCCGCCCGGCAGCTCCGGGAGCCTCTTGGCAACGCCATGCTGGCAGCAGACAGGCTCTTCCCCGAGCTGGAGCTGACGGAAGCTCCTGGCCTCCAGGACCAGATGTCCACCATAAACCAGGGTCTGTTTCAGCTCCTGCGAATCATCAACAACATGGCCGATGCCGGTCAATACCTCACCGCCCGGCAGCCCAACCGGGAGGTTACTTCCTTGGGCAGCTTTTTTGGGGAGATTGCAGAGCGGGCCTCCACGCTGACGGCAAAGGCTGGTGTCCGGCTCACCTACACCCCGCCCACCCGGGAGGGCATGGGCAATCTGGACCGGGACATGGCTGAGCGGGCCTTCTACAATCTCCTGTCCAATGCCCTGCGCTTCACCCCCAAGGGAAAGACCATCCAGGTCACCCTGACTCTGGACCGGGAGCGGGCTGTACTCCGGGTCCAGGACCAAGGTGAGGGCCTCCATCAGGAGATTCAGCAGGATCTCTTCAACCGGTACCGCCGGGCCCCCTCGGTGGAAGACGGCCGGTTCGGCCTGGGGCTGGGACTGCTGCTGGTACGGCAGACGGCGGCCCTTCACGGCGGCGCCTTGCTCATCAGCGAAGCCCCGGAGGGCGGCACCATAGCCGCCCTGTCCTTCCGGCGGAATCTGCCCGCCTCCGGCGCGTTCCGTTCCCCCATGGCAGACCTGGATTACACCGGATGCCGGGACCACGGCCTGGTAGAGCTCTCCCGGGAGCTTCCCCGGGACCTATACGATCCTCAAGCCATTCATTGACCGTTCCCCAGATGGACCCGGAACACAGGGCGCTGCCTTTGGGCCGCGCCCTGCGGCTTTTCCAAGCGTCACGCCAGCACCGGCTTCAGATATTGGCCGGTGAAGCTGGCGGGAACTTCCGCCACCTCCTCCGGCGTGCCCTGGGCCACAATGGTCCCGCCGCCGTCGCCCCCCTCGGGGCCCAGATCCACGATATGGTCGGCCGTTTTGATCACATCCAAATTGTGTTCAATGACCACTACTGTGTTCCCTGCCTCCACCAGCAGCTGTAGCACGTCAATGAGCCGGTGTACGTCTGCCGTATGCAGGCCCGTAGTGGGTTCATCCAAAATATAAATGGTGGAGCCTGTAGCCCGCCGAGACAGCTCCGTGGCCAGCTTCACCCGCTGGGCCTCGCCGCCGGACAGGGTGGTGGAGGACTGCCCCAAGCGGATGTAGCCCAAGCCCACCTCCACCAGGGTCTGGGCCTTCCGCCGGATCTTGGGCAGGTTTTCGAAGAAATCCACAGCCTCCTCCGCCGTCATCTCCAGGACGTCGGAGATATTTTTGCCCTTATACTGCACCTCCAAGGTCTCCCGATTATACCGCTTGCCGTGACAAACTTCACAGGGGACATACACATCGGGGAGAAAATGCATCTCAATTTTGACCAGGCCGTCGCCACAGCAGGCCTCGCACCGTCCCCCCTTCACATTGAAAGAGAACCGGCCCGGGCCGTAGCCCCGCATCTTGGCGTCGGCGGTAGCGGCAAACAGGTCCCGGATGTCGTTGAAGAGGCCCGTGTACGTGGCGGGATTGGACCGGGGCGTGCGGCCAATGGGGCTCTGGTCAATGGCAATCACCTTGTCCAGATGCTCCAACCCCTCCACGCTGTCGTGCTCCCCGGGCCGGGTCCGGGCGTGGTTCAGCTTGGCGGCCAGGGTCTTATAGAGCACCTCATTGACCAGGCTGGACTTTCCGGATCCGGAAACGCCGGTGACGCAGATGAAGGTCCCCAAAGGAATGGACACGTCCACATTCTGCAAATTGTTCTCCCGAGCGCCCCGCACCGTGAGGAAGTTGCCGCTGCCGGCCCTCCGGCAGGCGGGGACCGGGATTTTCTTCACCCCGGACAGGTACTGCCCCGTCAGGGACCGGGGGCAGGCCATGATGTCCTCCAAGGTTCCGGCTGCCACAATCTCCCCTCCGTGGATGCCGGCACCAGGACCCACATCCACGATGAAGTCCGCCGCCCGCATGGTGTCCTCGTCATGCTCCACCACCACCAGGGTGTTGCCCAAATCCCGCAGATGCTTCAGGGTCTCCAGCAGCCTGCTGTTGTCCCTCTGGTGCAGACCAATGGAGGGCTCGTCCAGGATATACAGGACCCCCATGAGGGATGAGCCAATCTGGGTAGCCAGACGAATCCGCTGGCTCTCCCCGCCGGAGAGAGTCCCGGCGCTGCGGCTCAGGGTGAGGTATTGCAGCCCCACATCCCGAAGGAAGCAGAGCCGGGCCCGGATTTCCTTCACAATGGGGGCGGCAATCACCCCTTGATTCCCCTCCAGCTGAAGGGAATCCACAAAATTCAGAGCCTTCACCACGGTGAGGCGGCAGAATTCCGACAGCCCCAGTCCTCCCACAGTGACTGCCCGGGCCATATCCGACAGCCGGTCCCCATGACAGCGGGGGCAGGGGGAGGTGGACATACACTCCTCCAGCTCCTTGCGCATGGCGTCGGAGGGTGTCTCCCGGTAGCGGCGCTCCAGGTTGGGGATGATCCCCTCGAAGGGCTGCTCCAGAACCCCCATGCCGGTACCCCGGTTGTAGGTCATCTTCAGCTTCTCCCCCTTGGTGCCGTAGAGGATGACGTCCTTGGCCTCCTGAGGCAGGGAGGCAAAGGGTTCCGTCAGGGAGAAATGATATTTCTGAGCCAGGGCGTCAAAATACATGCGAAAAATGGAGTCTGTGCGCACGCTGTTCCAGCCGGAGACCTGAATGGCCCCCTCCAGAATGGACTTGGAGGGATCGGGAATCACCAGAGCCGGGTCCGCCTTCAGCCGGAAGCCCAGGCCGGTACACTCCGGGCAGGCGCCGTAGGGGGTGTTGTAAGAGAACATCCGCGGCTCCAGCTCCGACAGGCTGATGCCGCAGTCTGCGCAGGCGTAGTTCTGGGAGAAGTCCAGATCCCGGTTTTCCCCCGGCAAGTGGACCGTCACCAGGCCCCCCGCATGGGCGCAGGCAGTCTCCAGAGAATCCGCCAGACGGCGGCGGAGGTCTGGCCGCAGCACCAGCCGGTCCACCACCAGCTCCACCGTGTGTTTTTTATTCTTCTCTAGAGGGATCTCCTCATTGAGGTCATATAGAATGCCGTCCGCCCGCACCCGGGCGAAGCCCGCCTTCCGGGCGTCCTCCAGGACCTTTCGGTGCTCTCCCTTCTTCCCCCGGATCACCGGGGCCAGGATGAGGAAGCGGGTGCCCTCCTCCAGGCCCATAACCTGGTCCACAATTTGGTCAATGGTTTGGCGGCGGATCTCCTTGCCACATTTGGGGCAGTGGGGCACCCCCACCCGGGCCCACAGCAGGCGAAGGTAATCGTAAATCTCCGTCACCGTGCCCACGGTAGAGCGGGGGTTCTTGGAGGTGGTCTTTTGGTCAATGGAAATGGCGGGAGACAGGCCGTCGATGGAGTCCACATCCGGCTTGTCCATCTGGCCCAGAAACTGCCGGGCGTAGGAAGACAGGGACTCCACATACCGCCGCTGCCCCTCGGCATAGATGGTATCAAAGGCCAGGGAGGACTTGCCGGACCCGGACAAGCCAGTAAACACCACCAGCCTGTCCCGGGGGATGATCAGGTCCACATTCTTCAGATTGTTTTCCCTGGCTCCGTGTATGATGAGTTGGTCGTTCATTGGGTAACCTCACATAGAACTAGAAAATTTGTTCTATAATTGTAGCACATCCAAGCGAAAAATGCAACCGAAAATCCCGCTTTTACAGCATAACAAGTGCCCCAAGCTCAAGGCTGGTAGAACACCCGAATCCTCCAATGGCGCAGAAGCGTCAAGGGGATTCTGGGGCGCAGCATTCCGAAAGCCCTCTGCTATTGTACCACATTTTCCACTTCTCTACAACATCCACTCTGTTTTTTCTCTTTGGAATATTGCCCGCCAGAGCAACAGGATCCGCTTTATCTGTACTGGCGTGGGAGCGCTCTGCCTGTGCTGCTGTGTCCCTTGCAAAACGCCGGAGCATCCCGTATAATAGGAGAAAAACAAAAAGGAGGATTGACTATGATGCTGACCGAGGTTCTTCCGGAGACCCTGCCCGATGCCCAAGCGGTGAAAGGCTTTTTTGACTCCCTGACCTGGCAGAAGGTAATTCCGCCTCTGGTGTTGCTGCTTGTGGGCCTGGTAGCAGTCCGCCTGCTTCTGCGTCTGTTCGACCGGGCCCTGGAGCGTTCCCGGCTGGAGCGGGCCGCCTACGCCATGCTCCGGTCCGTGATGAAGGTGCTGCTGTACTTCATCCTGCTTCTTCTGGTGGCGGCCCAGCTGGGCGTGGATGTGTCCAGCCTGGTGGCCATTTTAAGCGTCATCTCTCTGGCCCTGTCCCTGGCAGTCCAGGGAGCCCTCACCAATGTGGTCGGCGGCGTCACGCTCCTCACCACCCGTCCCTTCAAAGCCGGGGACTTTGTGGAGCTGGGGGATCAATCCGGTACCGTTTTGGAAGTGAGCGTCACCTACACCAAGCTTCAAACCCCGGATAACAAGATCGTCAGCATCCCCAACAGCACCGCCGCTGCCGCCCGGATCACCAACTTCTCCGCCGCCGGCACCCGCCGTGTGGATCTCACCGTCTCCGCCTCCTATCGCAGCCCGGTAGAATCGGTGAAGGCGGCCCTCCTCCGGGCGGCCAACTCCCCCACCAGCCTGTTTACCCCCGAGCCCTTTGCCGGGGTAAAGGAATACGGCGACAGCGCCATTACTTATGTCCTGCAGGTCTGGTCCAGCGCCTCGGACTACTGGACCACCTACTTCACTGTGAATGAAGCCATCAGCCGGGAGTTTGCCCAGGACGGCATTGAAATGACCTATCCCCACCTAAATGTCCACCTGGACAGCAACCCCTGACGGAACAATTCCGTCCCTATTTTTGAAGGACAGGAGGCACACCCTTGTGGACGACAACCTCATCATCGACCTGTACTGGCAGCGGAACGAGCAGGCCGTCGCCGAGACGGAGGCCAAATATGGCCCCTATTGCCGCTCTATCGCCTATGGCATCCTCCAGAACAACCAGGACACGGAGGAATGCGTCAACGACACCTGGCTCCGGGCCTGGGACTCCATCCCACCCCAAAGACCCGGGCGGCTGTCCGCCTTCCTGGGCCGCATTGCCCGGAACCTGGCCCTGGACCGGTATGATTACAACCATGCCGCCAAGCGCTCCGGTCCCTTCGACCAGCTGCTCTCTGAGCTCAGCGAGTGCATCCCCTGCCAGCGGGATGACTTCGCCCAGCTGGAGCTCACCCAGATTCTCAACAGTTTTCTCCACTCCCTGCCGGAAAGCAGACGGAACCTGTTTCTCCGCCGGTACTGGTACTGCGAATCCGTGGAGGAGCTGGGGCGGCGGTACCGCATGAGCCAGAGCGCAGTGAAATCCAGCCTGTTCCGCACCCGGAACAAGCTCAAAGCTTATTTGGAAAAGGAGGGTGTTGGAATTGAATGAACGGCAACTCTTCCGCGCCTTGGGGGATGTAGACGACAGCCTGCTTGAGGCAGCGGAGCGTCTTCCCCACCGAAAAAAGCCCCGTCACACCGGCCTTTGGATCGCCGCCTGCCTCTGCCTGGCGGCCCTCTCCCTGGCAGCGCCCTATGTGGCCCTGTTCACCAAAGGCGCCTCCTCTGCCGATCCCAAGGCCGCCGTCTCCACCCAGGGCGCTCCAAGCGCTACGGAAGCCGCGCCCAGGGCCTCCTCTGACAGAAACGGCTCCATCCAAGAATTCGCCCCAGAAACCCAGGCAACTGCCCCTCACACCCAAGTAAACACAGCCTCCACGGCCCCCTCACAGAGCTATAGCCCATGCCCGGATGACTTCTCCTTCTCTCTTGCCTGGGAGGGAAACGCCTATGACAGCGCCACGGGTCTCCTCACCTGCTCAGACGGAGAAACCATCCCCCTACCTCTCAGTGAAGAGCAGCGCCAGCGTGCCTGGGCCCTGCTGTCCGGTCTGGAATTCTCAGAGGGCGGGGAGGGCGAGCAGTCCATTTCCCTCACCGCCTATGGCCAGACCGCCTCCATGAACCTCAGCCAGGAGGAGGAGGGGCCAGCCCAAACCATTTTAGAGGAACTCATCCGCCTGATCTGCCCGGAGGAACCGTAGACCAGAGCGAACATACAAAAAGGAGCTATGTAAGATGGAACAAACGAAAACCACCTGTCTGGAGGTCTGCGTAGACAGCTTTGCCTCCGCCATGGCCGCCCTGGAGGGCGGCGCAGACCGGCTGGAGCTTTGCTCCTGCCTACTGGTGGGAGGACTGACGCCAGATGTGGCCCTTCTGGAGCAGATCCGCCAGAGATCGGATATTCCCATTCGGTGCCTCATGCGTCCCCGCTTTGGAGACTTTCTCTACACCCCGGAGGAAATCCAGCTGATGGAGCTGCAAATTCCCCGTCTGGCCTCCGCTGGAGCCAACGGCTTCGTCATCGGTTGCCTGACGCCGGAGGGCCGGTTGGACCGGCGGAGCATGGAGCGCCTGGTGAATGCTGCCGGGGGCCGGGGCCTGACTCTCCATCGGGCCTTCGACGTAAGCCGGGACGCTGCAGAAGCCTTGGCTGACGCCGCTGGCCTGGGAATCGACACCGTCCTCACCAGCGGTCAGGCCGCCGATTGCTGGACCGGGCGGGAATGTCTGGGCAAGCTCCTGGCCTCCGGCGCTCCCTTGGAAATGATGGCGGGAGGCGGCGTGAACGCCGGAGTAATCCGGAAGCTGCGGGCTCTGTATCCCCTGCGCACCTTCCACATGAGCGGGAAGATCACCCTGCCCAGCGCCATGACCTTCCGGCGGGAAGGCGTCCCCATGGGCCTTCCCGGTTTGGACGAATTCAGCATTTGGCAGACCAACAAGGACCAGGTCCGGGCAGCTGCCGCTGCATTGCAGGAGGAGATTGTATGCTAAGTGATAACATCCGCCGCTTTTCCCGGGAGAGCTGGGAGGCGGCACAGAAGGATCTGGGCGAAGCCGGCCGGGCCGCCCAAAGGGAGCTGGACCGGCTCACCGGAGATGAACGGAGCCTCATGGAGCTGGCCCTAGGGACCCTCCCCGCCTCTGATGTGGCCAGCGTTCCCTTTGACGTGCTTTTGGGCTACGCCCGTCACGCCCTGCGCCTACGGGAGCGCTCCCCCTACTGCCGGAATGTGCCCGAGGACATTTTCCTCCACCACGTGTTTTATCCCCGGGTGAACTCCGAGGATCTGGTGGATTGCCGGGGTTTTTTCGCCCAAATGGTAGCCCCGGAGATAGAGGGGCTGGCGGGACGGGAGGCAGCCCTGGCAGTCAACCGGTGGTGCGCCCGGCAAATGACCTATGAAACCACAGACAACCGATCCATGAACCCCGTCACATGCTACTACTGCGGCCTGGGTCGCTGCGGCGAGGAGTCCACCTTCGGCGTCACCGCCCTCCGGTCCGTGGGCATTCCCGCCCGGCAGATCTATGTGCCCTGGTGGAGCCACTGTGACGATAATCACGCCTGGGTAGAGGTCTATGTGGAGGGAGACTGGCACTTTTTAGGCGCCTGCGAGCCGGAGCCCATCCTGGACCGGGGTTGGTTCAACAGCGCCGCCAGCCGGGCCATGGTGGTGTGCAGCCGGACCTTCTTTGACTTCATCGGGGAGGGCCTGCAAAAAGAAGCCTTGGTTCAGCGTCAAGGCATGTGCCTCATGTACAACGAAACCAGCCGGTACGCAGAAACCGCCCGTCTCACCGTATCCGTGGAGAACCCCCAGGGCGCGCCACAGTCCGGCGCCTGGGTCCGGTTCTACGTGCTGAATATGGCCGGTCTTGCTCGGATTGCAGCCCTGGAGACCGGGGCGGACGGCGCCGTGACCCTGGAAACCGGCCTGGGTAGCCTCCTGGTGGAGGCGGAGCTGAATGGCAAATTTGCCTGGAGCACCCTGGAAATCTCCGGGGACACCGCCTACCGTCTGGTCCCGCAGAAAGAGGAGCCGGAACAGGAACCCTGGGCCTGGGACTTCATCGCCCCGGCGGCAGGAGAGAAAACCCGCCGCCCCCTGACCCCGGAGCAGGCCCGGGAAAAGGCTGCCGTTCTGGCATCGGCCCGGCAGGCCCGCCTGGCCCGGATCGAAAGCTACTGGAGCCCCCGGTACGAAACCGGAGACGGTCCTCTGGACCGGGTGTTCCGGATGGCCGGAGGAAACGCAGAAGCCCTGTGGCAGTTTTACCAGACCACCCCGGAGACCGGCAAGCCCTGGGCCAAGGCTCTGCTTCTCAGCCTGGCCTCTAAGGACTGGCGGGATGTGAAACCGGAGGTGCTCCAGGCCCATCTCACCGGGGCCCTGGCTTTGCCGGGCCAGGACAAGCCGGAGTTTGTGCCCTACGTCCTCTGCCCCCGGATTGGCTTTGAGCTTCTCACCGACTGGCGCACGCCCATTCTGGCCCGGCTTTCTCCCATGGAACAGGACCGGTTCCGGCAGAACCCCCAGGCTCTTTGGTCTTGGATCGGGGAGCAATTCCCGGAGAGAGGCTGCCGCTGGCATCCGGTACTGTGGCTGCAGCCCGGGGCGGCCCTCTCCCTGGGCGCGGCGGACGGTAAGGGACGAAGGCTGCTGTTTGTAGCAGTGCTGCGGACCCTGGGCGTCCCTGCCCGGCTGAACCCGGTGGATGGCAAGGCCCAGTACTGGAACGGGTCCGGCTTTACCACTGTGGAGGCTGCCGGCCCGGTGGAGCCCATGGGAACCCTCACCGTCCAGTTCCCGGAGCCCCTGACCTACAACCTGAGCTGGACCCTGGCCCGGTGGTCCAGGGGATGGCAGACGCTGGACCTGAGCGGTGAGCCGGGCCCGGCTTACCCCCTACCCCTGGGCCAATACCGGCTGACCACCGTAAACCGGCTGCCAAACGGAAACCAGTTGGCTCGCTTCGTTCCCTTCCGCCTCACCCCGGAGGGCGCAACCATAGAGGCCCTCCGCCGTCAGGGAACCCTGGAGCAAATGCTGGCTCGGTTCCCGGTGTGTCCGCCGGTGGCGCTTCCTGGGCTGCATCTCCAGGTGTACCTGGAGGTGGGCACAGAGCCCACGGAGCATGTGCTGAATGAGCTGCTGGAGTCTGCCACTCGGGTCCGGGAGGCCATGAGCCGGGGCCTGGGTCTGCTCCTGCTCCTGCCCCAGGCCGCCGCCCGGCAGGACCCCACCCTAGGTAAGGTCCTGGCTGCCCTGCCGGACACCATCGTCATGGAGGCGGACTTCGCCGGAGCCCCCCTGGATGCCATGGCCCGGTCCCTGTACGTAGAGCCAGGCCTCTGGCCCCTGACCGTCCTCACCGACGGCCAGACCGCCTACTACGGCCACGCCGGCTATGCCGTAGGCGCCATCCCCCTGGCCCTGGACTTGGTACGGGCCCTAGGTGAATGCCCATGTGTCGTAAAGTGACACATGCCTCGGATAAACGCCTATCCAGCTGTTCGGTTGCGGCTACTGGATTCCTGTAATGGTTCATAATTGAGCGCTCTTTGCCGCCGGGTAAAGAGAAAAGCGCCAGGCTTTCCATCGTTAGGCCATTGAAGATGGAAAGATCTGGCGCTATTTTTAATGGGAACCGGGAGTATGTGAGATTTGTCGTTGGGGTTCTCCGCTTTGGTCTCACAGCTTTCTTCCAGGATTGTGATGATTACCTTTTACGCCATCATCCATGAGATATGGCTGGTGTATGGCTTACATATCCAGCAAGAAAAAGCTTAGTTGTGTTGCTTGGATTTGTAATATATAAGAAAATAAGGCAGGAGAAATGGTTTATGAAAATTGCAGAAAGAAGCGCACTGCTTGTCATTGACATTCAGCAGGAGGACTTTCGGGAAATGCGGGAGGATAACTTAAATGACCCAGCGTGGGATTGCATCCGCAACGCCAAACGGGTATTGGATGTTTTCCGAGCAAAGAAGCTGCCCGTCATCCAGATCAAAGAAGTCCACCGGCCGGACATGGTAGATTTTGGCCGGGAATTGGACGGGGCCGAGGGAATTCATTGTATAGAGGACTCTCCTTACACAGATTATGCAAAATTGACCTACCCCATCCAGGGAGAATATCTGATTTCCAAAAGGAGATATAGTGCATTTTTCGGAACTGACCTGGAAATTTTGTTAAAAGGTCTTCATGTGGATACGCTGTACCTGATTGGCGGGCTGACTGACGTTTGCATTCACTATACGGCGGTAGACGCGCATCAGCATGACTATCATATCAAAGTAGTCACCGATGCCGTTGCAGGTTCCAGTACGGAAGCCCATCATTATGCGTTAAGAGCAATCCAGTATTTGCAGCGCAATGCATTGATCACTGTTTCGGACGTAGAGTCGGCCTGAAACAGTTAAGCAAATCCAAGGAGGAAATTTAAAATGGAAAAAGATGAAATATTCATGGGGAAAGCCATAGAATTGTCCGCGTTAGCGGTGGAACACGGAAACGAACCTTTTGGAGCCGTCCTAGTGAGGGACGGTGAGATTGTCTATACAAACGAAAACCAAATCCACTCTGCTGCTGATCCAACCTTTCATGCGGAAGCAGGGCTTATCAGAAGGTTTTGCAGGGAAACACATATCACAGACCTAAGCGATTATACGCTGTATTCCAGCTGTGAACCATGCTTTATGTGTTCCGGTGCCATGGTATGGGCAAAACTGGGCAGACTTGTTTACGCCGCCAGCAATGTGGATTTAGGCAATATTCTTCAAGAAGACGGCTGCACTTGCAGCGAAATGGTATTTGCCCATTCTCCATGGAGACCGAAGGTGACTCCTGGAGTATTAAGAAATGAGAGTTTGGAGGTATTAATAAAATATTTTTCTAATCGCTGAATAGGATAATCAATTCCTGCTCAAGACACCTGAAGCTGCGCCAATTTCACCAGCCCCCACCGGGCAGCAAAGCGCCAAGAAGAGTCTGCTGCAAAATTTCGCCTTTTTGTAGCAGGCTCTTCCTTTTCCCTGCAAAACCCCGGCCACCTGCCTGGCCTTTTTCATAAAGCGAGAAAAACAAGGACCTTTGAGCGGCCGTTTTGAGCTTTTTTTCCCAAATGTGCTTCCTTTCTTTTTGATAAAAATCATGATATACTAAATCCATGGAGCAAAAATCTGAGCAAGGGTGAATTGCCTGGTCAAACCGGTTCACGCAGCCTCTGCGCAGCCCTCCTGAGACAAGTTTCATCACTTCCCAAAGGAGCGAAGCACCCTCTGGAATCTTCAATTGGCACACCCACGCCAATGTTAAGAGGAGCCGCCGGCCACTTTCCGGCAAACCATCTGAAAAGGAGAATGAGTATGAAGAAGACACATTTGCCCTTCCGCCTACTTTCCCTGTGGTTGGCGCTGACGTTGCCGTGGGGCTTTGCCGCCCCCGCAGGCGCAGCCGCCGGTGGCCTCGCCAGAGTCAACATCCTCGCGGATGGGTTGACGCCGGAGGTAAGGCCCCATGCAGGCGTTGGCTACATGGAACAAGTGCTGCAACGCCTGGTCGCAGAAGCCACCTACCCCATTCAAGGCAGCACCTGCCAGACAAACAGCTCCGGCAAGCTCCCTCTGGAGGAGCCGTGGATCCACGCAACAGGTTCTATCGTGGAGGTGGGCGACAACATCGCCACCTGGAACGTCTGCGGATTCAGCCCTGCCATTCTGGACCCCAACGCACCCCAGAATCTGGAAGAGCTGCAGGCAGCCGATCCGAAGGAAGTGGCCCAGCTGTCCAAATTTGACGGGCGGAACTATGGCATCATCACCCCCGTCAGAGACCAGGGCAGCAGCAACCTCTGCTGGGCCTATGCCTCCGTCAACGCCTCCGAGGCCTCCATTTTGCGCGAAGGCATTGACCCCAGCGCAACCTTGGACACTCTGCGGTTCTCTCCCACTCACCTGGGCTACATCCGCTTCAACCGTGGCCCGGATCTCCTGGGGAACACCGCCGGGGAAGAAGATCCCACAGCAGACTGGCTCCAGGCATCCGGTTCCCCCGGCTATTCCTCCACCCTGTTTTCCCAATGGTGGGGGCCGGTCCAGGACGGCACACCGATGGTCAACACCCCAAGCGTCATAGAGGAACACTCCGGCTATCGCATGGAGCACGCAATCGAACTAGACGGTCAGCGCCTCAGCAGCAATCCGGCGGCGCGCACCCGCATGAAGGAGGCCATCGCCCAGTACGGAGCCGTAACCTTCTCTTACAACTGGATTCATGAGGTCCCCTACGACAATCCCAGCAGGGGCGGCTTTGGGAACCCCCACGCCTGCACCATCATCGGCTGGGACGACACCATTCCTGCCAGCCTGTTTTCCGGTGGCGCATCTCAGGACGGCGGCTGGTTGGTGAAAAACAGCTACAGCTCCCTGCCCTATTTCTATCTGTCCTACGACAACAACAGCAGCTACGTATTTGCCTTTGATTACGCCACAAAAGAGGAATACGATTTCAACTATTTCTATGACAGCAGTGTTGACGATTTTGGCATGGCCGCTTCCTTAAATTATACCTGTGCTGCCAATGTGTTCCAGGGGCTCAAAGGCTCCGACAGCCAGACCGAGTACGTCAAGGCTGTCCAGGTAGGCTTTTATGGCAGCGGCGCTACCTGTGATGTGAAGGTTTACACCAATCTGCAGGACCAGCAGGACATGTCGGATTTGGCCAATGTAGACCCCACCCTGGGCACCCTGGCCGCCAGCGGCACCGCCACCTTCGACCGCCCGGGATATCACACTGTACCCCTGGAGCAGCTTGCGGAGGTTGCACCGGGCAGCTATTTTAGCATTGTAGTTCAAATTTCTGGCAGCAGCCCCTACCTGCGGGTGATCCGGGCTGCGGATTGTAAGTCTTACGTCCTTTCCCAGTATGGCGCATGGCAGAAGTCCGGTCTAAACGTGCCCCGGCTGAAAGCCTACACCGTATTGGAGAACACCTCCACCGGCCTCACCCCGGAGGAAACGCCCCATGCATCCATTGACGATACCCCAGAGGCCCTGACCGGGCTCATGCCGGAAGCTACCTATCTGGTGAACAGCGCGGCCCTGACGGCAGATGGGAACGGCTCTCTGGCTCTTCAATCGGAGTGGTTTGGCTCTACAGTTTCCATTGTCAAGCAGGGCGACGGAACTGCCACCGGCAACAGCGTGGCCCAGACCCTCAAGATCCCCACCCACCCCGCCGCTCCCGCCGGAGTGGAATGAGAAGCCGAGGCCTTTGCCGGAGAGCATGACGGCAGGCTCACCGGTGTGACCGCCGGAATGGCGCACAGGGAGCAGCAGGGGCTGAGAGCCTGCCATTCATAAACATCCATATCCAGTCACACGAGGCGGGCCCGGCATATTCCGGGCCCGCCTCGTGCAGGTGCAAACAGTCTGATGCAGTTCCTGAAGCAGGCGTCAGGCTCAGGTCCTGGTTTAAAACGCCCATTCCGGCAAAATCCGCCTCCAAAGGCCGGGGTAGAGAGGTTTTTCTCCCATGTGTGACACATTTTGTGGTTTCGCCCAAAGAATTTATCCAATATCTTGTGTTTCGACAAACTTTGCGGACAAAATATGCTATGTTGTACGCGACGACAGGGGGCGCAGGCAGACTGCAACCGCCGTCCGGTCGTCTGCCTCGCCGGCCGGGGCCGCCGCCACCAGAGCGGCGGCCAGGGCCTTGGGGGTCTGACCAGTGAAATCCGCAATTTGGCTTTGAGTCTCCTCACTCTCCAAGCCATCGCTGATCAGGACCACCATCTCCTCCTTCTGCAAGGACAGCCGTATCACCTCCGCCTGGTGTGCCTCTCCGATTCCCACCCCAGGCGGCGGGGCGGCTGTCCCCATTCTCTTGGCACTTCTTCGGTGCTTCAGATAGCTGGGGGCAGCACCCCATTTATATAAACTGGCACGTCCCGTGTCCAGGTGCAGTTCCAGCAAGTCCGCCGTGGAAAATCCTCCTGTCTCCCGCAAGACATAGAGGTCATTCAAAGTTCCCAAAGCCTCCGCCCCAGGCATTCCCGCCTGCAAAAGCCCCGTGAGGATACGCAGCGCACTTTCGCTCTCCTGGGCCGCCCCCGGTCCCGTTCCCATGCCGTCGCACAGCAGGACATAGTACCGCAAGCCGGGCCCCGGGAAGTGCGCCCCCCGGTCTCCTGATGCCAGGAGACCGAACCGGCCCGCCGAGGCCACACCCAGCTCCACCCGGTACCTGGCCTGGGGCTCCGGCTCCGTGAGGCTCTGGGCAGTATCCTGAAGATACCGGGCCAGAAACCGGTATTGGTTGCCCAACGCCATCCGCCCCTCCCGCAGCCGGGCCCGGCACTGGCGCCTCAGGCGGAGGCCCGACAGGGCTCCATTGATGGACTCCAGGAAGGCCTCCGGGCGGCGGCAGCGGTCCAGGAAGGCCGGGGGCAGGTCCTCCGGAGCAATATAACGCTGGTCCAGAAGCCGGGGCGCAGCCCCATTCAGGAGTGCATAGGTCTGCTCCGCCTCCCGGTTCCAGCAGGTCTCCCAGCGGGTGCAGCTCCGGCACACCGTGTTGGCGGCCTGGTCATATAAGGCAGCCGTGTCCTGGGAGGCCGCTCCGGGCAGCTCCCGGCTCAGGAGATCCTGAAGATACTCCAGGACCCCGGCAGCCGTCTCCAGGCGGCTTGCCACCTCCTGTGGAGGAGCAGCTGCCACGGTGGAACTTCCGGGCCGGCCCCGGGCCGGAAGGAGCCCCGCAGCCAGTCCTCCCACTCCCAGGCCCAGAAACACATGGGGATCAAAGGTCCCGGCCACATACATGGCAGGCAGTGACCACAGTGCCGGGCACAGGAAAGGCAGAATCCGGCTTCGCCTGGCCAGAAGGGAGCCACACAAAAAGCCTGCGCACAACGCCGGCGTCACCGGCACAGAGGTAATCCGGGACAGGTCCACCGCCAACCCGCACAGTGCCACCGTGGGCAGCCCCGCCGTCCCCGTCCCCATGCAGGCGAGAAAAGCCGCAGACACCAGGCCCAGATCCAAAACCCGGAACCAGACCACCTGGCACAGGCCCAAGACCAGCATCGCGCCGGCGCAGGCATCTGCCAGCGTCCCCCGCTGGGTTCGCACCTGGCGGAATACGGCGGCGGAGCCCGCCGCACAGCCCACGCGGAGCAGGAAACCAACAAAGCCAGAGCTGTCCACCATCCCTCGGGCCAGGAGAAACACCAGGCCCAAGACCGCCGTCATGGCCCCACACAGGGCCGGCAGGAACCATGCCCGCCGCCGCAGCTCCGTCCCGGCAAACAGGGCCGCAGCCAGCAGACCCGCCACTATCCCGGCCATAGGCTCCAGGCAGGCCTCCGGCCCCCAAAACAGAAGGTAGCCGGCACAGCTGCCCCCTGCGGCAGCCAACACCGTCCAATCCGCGTCCAGCCCCACCAGGAAGCCCAGGGCCAGGGGCAGAGGTGTGTTGCCGGAGGCGGCTGCAGAAAGGACAAAGGCCAACAGCCCTGCCCGCCCACATTGCACAATCCTCCGAACCCAAGGCATGTCCACCAGAGCCCGGATCTCCCGCCGCACAGTCCGCTGCCTGGGCGCCGGCGCCCGGGTTGGATTTTTCATGGAGCAACGCCTCCAGTCAGGTTTTCTTAGATTTTACCACGACCCCCCCGGCGGTTTCTGTCGGGAAAAGGCGGCAAAATTGGGAAAAGAATTCTCACCTGGCAAGCGTCAAATCCTTTGGCCCAGAGCAGCGGCAGGAAAGCGTGTGTTGCCTGGAAGGAGGAAGATGACCTGAGGATATAGCGCGCAACATCCCTGACACATCACACCCTACGCAGGGCAAATTGCCGAAGTCCCATGGGGAGGCCGGAGGATGGTGCTACCGGCGCATCCGGGAAGCCGCGCCCTACCTGCCCCAAAACCTGTGTTAAAACATGCTGCAGCTCTCTCCGCTGGAAAGGGCTGCAGCATGTTATGTTTCTATTACCGGCAAGCTTCCATCAGCTCCCGGAACACTGGGAGACTTCTTTGAATCATGTCATAGGAGACGCAGTAGCAGATCCGGAACCAGCCTGGGCAGTCAAAGCCAGTGCCGGGGACCAAGAGGAGGTTTTTCTTCTTGGCCATTTCCGAAAAGGCCAGGTCGTCTCCATTGGGGGCCTGAATAAACAGATAGAAGGCGCCATCGGGGCTGGCCATGCGGTAGCCCATCTCCGTGAGGCTCTCCTGGAGGGCCTTCCGGTTCCGATCATAGGCCGCCAGGTCCGGCCGCAAGTGGGCGCAGCGGGCGATGACCTTCTGCCACAGGGAGGGAGCGCAGACGTGGCCACCTGCCCGGGCGGCTCCCGCCACAGCGGCGTACAGCTCCTGGCTGCCTGCCGCCCGGTCGGGCACGCAGATGTAGCCAATACGCTCGCCCGGCAGGGACAGAGACTTGGAGTAAGAGTAACAGACGATGGTATTGTCATACAGGTTGGGGATAAAGGGCACCTCCACCCCGCCGTAAACCAGCTCCCGGTAGGGTTCATCCGCCAGGATATAAATGGGATGGCCGTACTCCTCCCCCTTCCGGGTGAGCAGCTGTCCCACGGCCCGGATGGTTTCCGCCGTGTACACCGTGCCCGTGGGGTTGTTGGGAGAATTCACAATCACTGCCTGGGTATGGGGGGTAATGGCCTGCTCCAAGGCCTTTAGATTGACCTGGAAATGCTCCGTATCGGCAGGTACCACCACCAGGTTGCCCCCCGCCGCCTTGGCAAAGGGCCGGTACTCCGGGAAGAAGGGGGCGATGGCCACAAACTCCGCCTCTGGCGTCGCTGCCAAAGCCCGCATAATGGCAATGAGGCCCGGCGCAGCGCCGCAGCAAATAAACAGGTTTTCCGGCCGGATTCCCGCTCCGTAGCGGTCATTCAGGTCCGCCGCAATGGCGCTCCGGGTCTCCATATCTCCCAGAGCGGAGGTATAGCCATGGACCCGGATGCTGTCCATATCCCGGAGGATCTCCACCACAGTCTCATTCACCTGGGAGGGCGAGGGAATGGAGGGGTTGCCCAGGCTGTAGTCAAACACGTTCTCCGGCCCCACCACCTTGGCCTGCTGCAGACCATACTCAAACAGGTCCCGGATCACCGAACGGTTGGCGCCCAAGGCCCACATTTCTTTCGATACCATGTAGTAAATGCCTCCTGTTCATAAAACGTAGAAACCGAAAAGGGGAACGGTCCAGGCCGTTCCCTGCCGCCGCCGGTAGGGTCAGGGCTTGAACCGTCCGCCTTTTATATGCTTTTACTGCTTTCTGGCGGCCTCCAGACCGGCGCGATAGGCCTGCAGGTTCAGCTCTAGGAATTTAGGCGGAACCGTGTCCCGGATCACGTCTTCCCAGTCAATCTGCTCCAGCTTCAGCACATGGGTCAGGGCGCCGAAGAGGACGATGTTCATGCACTTGGCGCTGCCCAGGGACATGGCAATATCCGCAGCCTTCAGGGAAAAGACCTGGAAGGAGTTCTGCATGGCCTCCAGGCATCCGGCAGGATACTCGAACTGACCGGCGGCGATGGTAGCCGAGGCGATCTCATAGTCATTGATGACGGCCACACCCTGGGGCTTCAGGAAGTTGGCGTAGCGTACCGCCTCCATCTTTTCAAAGGCCACCATATAATCCGCCCCACCGTCGCCGATGAGGGGAGAATACACCTTCTCGCCCCAGCGGACCTGGGTGGAGACGGAGCCGCCCCGCTGGCTCATACCGTGAACCTCGGACATTTTCACATCATAACCGGCCCGCATCAGGCCGTTGACCAGGACCTTGGCCGTCAGAATGGCGCCCTGGCCGCCAACGCCTACCAGGAGAATGCTTTTTACTTCGCTCATGATCTCACTCCTTTCTCGAAATCGCGCCCACCGGGCAAACCTGAGCGCAGACGGTGCAGCCCACGCACAGAGTCGGGTCGATGGTGCTCTTGCCGTCCTTCATGCAGACTGCCGGGCAGCCCACCTTCAGGCACTTCTTACAGCCGATGCACTTGTCCGTATCCACCACGCACTGGCCGATGTCATGCTTGATCCGCTTGATGAGCAGGCAGGGCCGCCGGGTGATGATGGCGGCGGGAACCGTAGAAGCCAGGGCGTCGTCCACTGCCTTTTGCATGGCCTTCAGGTCCTGGGGATCCACAATGATCACATTCTGGAAGCCCATAGACTTCAGCACATCTTCAATCCGAATGGCCTCGGCGATGTCTCCCTGGAGGGTGTAGCCGGTGCCGGGGTTATCCTGGTGGCCAGTCATGCCGGTGATGGAGTTGTCCAGGACCACAGGAATCATGTTGCCCTTATTATAGATAATTTCCGCCGCACCGGTCATACCGGAGTGGAAGAAGGTGGAGTCGCCTACCACACCGAAAACCTTCTTGCTCGTTTCGCCGGAGACCTCAAAGGCCTTGCTCATGCCCATGGCCACGGTAAAGCCGCCGCCCATACACACCACGGAGTCCAAGGCGTTCAGAGGAGCCGCACAGCCCAGGGTATAGCAGCCGATGTCGCCGCCCACCACAAAATTCTTGTTCTTGGACATGGTGTAGAAGAAGCCTCTGTGGGGGCAGCCGGGGCACAGGACGGGGGGACGGGGCACCGCTTCCACAGCCACCGCCTTGGTCTCAGGCTCCTTGCCAAACACCCGCTGGGCCAGGAGCTGGGGATTCAGCTCATACAGAAGCCCGGTGAGCTCCTTGCCCACGCACTCGATCCCGGCGGCCTTGATCTGCTCTTCCATGAAGGGGTCCAGCTCCTCCATAACGTAAAGCTTCTCCACCTTGGCGGCAAACTCCCGGATGAGCTCCATGGGCAGGGGGTTGGTGAGGCCCAGCTTCAGGAAGGAGGCGTCCTCGGGGAAGACTTCCTTGGCGTACTGGTATGTAATACCCGCAGTGACCACACCGATTTTGGAGCCCTTGAGCTCCATCTTGTTCAGGGAGCAGGTACGGCCAAACTCTGCCAGCTCCGCCATTTTCTTCTCCACCGTGGCGTGGTTCCGGTAGGCGTTGGCGGGAGTGCTGACCCGGTTGGCGATGTTTCGGGTGAAGGGCTCATATGGCACTTCCTTCCGGTCAGAGAACTCCACCAAGCTCTTGGAATGGCACACCCGGGTGGTCACCCGGTACAGGACCGGAATATGCCACTGCTCGGAAATTTCAAAGGCAGCCTTCATGAAGTCCACGCACTCCTGAGAGTCCGAGGGCTCCACCATAGGCAGCCGGGCAGCCCGGGCGTAGTGCCGGTTGTCCTGCTCGTTTTGGGAGGAGTGCATAGAGGGGTCGTCAGCGGAGACAATGACAAAGCCACGGTCCACCCCGTTGTAGGCAGCGGTAAAAATGGGGTCTGCCGCCACGTTGACGCCCACGTGCTTCATAGCCGTGAGGCTCCGCACACCACCCAGGGCCGCGCCGATGGCCACCTCCGTGGCCACCTTCTCGTTGGGGGCCCACTCGCAGTACAGGCTGTCCTTGTACTGGGGCAGGTTTTCAAAGATTTCCGTGCTGGGTGTGCCGGGATAGGCCGAGCACACCTTGACGCCTGCTTCATAGGCGCCTCTTGCTGCGGCCTCATTGCCGGAAAGCAAGTGTTTCATAGAGAATCCCGCCTTTCAAAATATATATAGCTTTGAGCTTGCTTGTTTTATTCCTGGCTTTCCTGGAGCATATTTGCTTCAATCAGCCAGTAGACCCGCTCCGCATCGGGAATGTTCACCAGGGCCGTGCGGTTCTGGTCATCCCGGCGGTAGGAACCCCGGCTGTAGTACCCCCGGGGCTCAGAGAGGTAGACCGTCCCCTCCCCATCGGATTTCACATGCTTCTCCAGGGTGGGGATCTGGCGGTAGGTCACAAATTTCGTGCCGCGATGCTCCATCAGAATCACACGTTTGTTGGTGACGCCATAATAGGTCCGCTTCTGTTTCCAGGCCGCGTGGAAAAAGCGGCCAATCACCATGTACAGCCCAACCAGAATAAAGGGCACGCCCCACAGTGCAAGCACCAGCGGCGTTCCGCTTCTGATCGCCGAAGCCTCCCAAAAAACGGCAAAGCCACACCAAATCACGCTAAAAGGAATCATAAATCCATCGCCGGGCTGGAGGTGAACGCCCGGCGCCGGCCTGCCCTCCCAAAGGAGCTGCTCTCCCGGTTGCAGCATCCGCCTCAGATGCGCAGATTGATCGCCCTCCACAAGCCTCACACCTTCCCTGCCGTCACTGCGCCCAGGGCAATGGAGGCCAGCTTGCTCTCCGCGCTGTCGGCCCGGGACACCAGCACTACGGGAACCTTGGCCCCCAGAATGATCCCCGCGTTCTTGGCCCCGCCGAAGAGACTCATGGCCTTGCCAATGCCGTTGCCCACCTCGTAGGTGGGGACCAGGAGGATATCCGCTTGCCCCGCGCCGGGGGCGGTAAAGTGCTTGTGGCGGCAGGCCGCCTCACTCACAGCCAGGTCCAGCCCCACGGGGCCGCAGACCTGCATCCCATAAGGCTCCCACCGCTGGGTCATCTCCGTCAGGGCCTTGGCGTCCAGGTTGGATTGAACCTTGGGATTCACAACCTCCGCCCCGCAGACGCAGGCGGCGTTCATCCGCTCATAGCCCAGGGCCTGCAGCACCCGGGCCGCGTTTTCCAGGATTTCCACCTTCTTGGGAAGATCCGGGAAGGTGTTCATTCCGCCGTCGGTGAGGGCCAGCATCTTGTGGCCAGGCGCTTCATAGAGCATCACGTGGCTGATGAGCCGGCCAGTGCGCAAGCCGGTGTCCCGGTCGATCACCGCCCGCATCAGGTCCCCGGTGCCCAAAAGGCCCTTCATCAGAAAGTTGGCGCGGCCCTCCCGCACCTCTGCCACTGCCAGGGCGGCGCACTGGGCGTCAGAATCCGCCTCCACCAGGGCGTAATCTGCCGGGTCTTCCCCCAGGCTCTGGAGAATCTCCCGGATGTTTTCTCCGTTTCCGGTGAGCACCGCCTGGGCAATTCCCGCCCGGCGGGCCTGGGCCACCGCCTCCAGCACATCCCGGTCATGGGCCGCCGCAACGGCAATGGTCCGTTTCTCCGGGTTGGCTGCAGCCGCCTGCAAAATTGCAGAAATGGTATTGAGCATATGTATCCCCCTTCTGACCAATCTTCGACTGATCGCTGTAAATTACGGATAGACTTTCGCCTGCTCCCCGTGGAGAACCCGCAGAGCTCCCTCCGCCAGGGAACGCATCTCCTCCTCGCCAGGCAGGCGGAGAACCGGAGCCAGGTTCCCCACATAGTCCGTAATGGCCTGGGTGAACCGGTCGGAATAGGCCATGCCGCCGGTGTAGACAATGGCGTCTACTTGGAATTTTAAAACGGCTGCCATGGCGCCGATGTCCTTGGCCAGCTGATAGGCCATGGCGTCGAAGACCATGCGGCAGTCCGGGTCGTTCTCCTCAAAGGCCCGGCGCTCCACCTCACGAAAATCCTTGGTGCCCACATAGGAGTAGGCCCCAGCCTCAGAGCCCAGGAGTTTTTTCACTTCCTGCTTGGTAAGACCGGAGAAGCACAGGTTAATCATGGCATTCACCGGTAGGCTTCCGGCCCGGTCCATGCCAAAGGCGCCCTCATCCTTGACGTTGAAATCATCCACAGCCAGCCCGTTCTCATGGGCCGCCACGGAAACGCCGCCGCCCATATGGATGACAATAAGCCGGGCCTCTTCATAGGTCTTGCCCAGCAGCTTCGCCGCCTTCCGGGCAATGGACTTTTGGTTGAGGGCGTGGAAAAAGCTCTCCCGCTCCATGCCCTTGAAGCCGGTCACATGGGCCACCGGCGTCATCTCATCCACACAAACCGGGTCCACAAAGAAGGAGGGAATCCCAGCCATGTCTCCCAGCTCCCGGGCCAGGAGAACCCCCAGATTGGAGGCGTGCTCCCCATAGGGAGGATCCAGCACATCGGCAATGGCCTGGTCCGACACCGCATAGGTCCCGGAGGGAATGTGCCGCAGCAGGCCGCCCCGGCCGCACACGGCGTCAAAGTCTGTCATCTGGTAGCCGGCCTTCTCCACCGTCTCCAGAATGAGCTGCTTTCGGAAGGGACCCTGATCAATCACATGGGCATAGGGCGCCAAGTCCGCTGCATGATGAACCAGGTTTGTCTTAAAAACTTCGTTTTCTTCCTCAAAGATCGAGATCTTTGTGGAGGTGGCTCCGGGGTTGAGCACCAAAACCTTCATAAAAATCCTCCCAATGTCTGATTTCGCCCGTTTGACGCGGACATACATGTGTTTCTGATTTGTATGACCAAAGCGCGGGAAGTATGATGTTTACCAGGTTCATCTTATCATGCTGAAAAACCCATGTCAACCATCCTGCAAAAATTCTCCGCCAAGAAAGTCAAATTTTTGTGCATCTCGCCGTTCCTCATCCATCAATCTCCCTGTGGGCCCAGACGTACCACCAAGGACCCTGCAAATTGGCCCGGGTCACACACAGACGCAGTGCGCCCCTACGGGGATGTACCGTGGTTCCCCGCATCCCATGAGTCTGAGGACGTAGGGTGCGGCATCCTTGACGCATCGGGGGCAGCATGTTCTGTAGCCTGACGCTTTTAGGCAAGTCCGGACCTACCCTCAGGCCGGTACGTTCAGGACGCCGCTCCCACAGATGGCAAATAAATCGGCCAACCGTTCTCCTTCGGGTTGGCCGATTTGCCTGTACGCAGTATTTTCAACCTTTGCTCCAGTTTTCCATCCCCGCTGGGGCTTACCATCAGCAGTAGAAATCCTTGATCTTCTTGGCCCGGCTGGGATGGCGCAGCTTGCGAATGGCCTTGTTTTCGATTTGGCGGATTCGCTCCCGGGTGACGCCGAAAATCTGGCCTACCTCCTCCAGGGTGTGGGTCCGGCCATCGTACATGCCAAAGCGCATCCGCAGCACATCCGCCTCCCGGTCTGTCAGGGTCCCCAGAATCTCCGACAGGGCCTCTGCCAGCAGGGCGTTGGAGGTGGCGTCGGCAGGTCCCGGGGTGTTGTCATCCTCCACAAAGGAGCCGATGGTGGTATCCTCCTCGTCGCCTACCGGCGTGTCCAGGCTCAGGGTATCCGCAGCCGTCCGGTTGGCCTCAATGATTTTCTCCACCGGCAGGTTCAGTTCCTTGGCGATTTCCTCCATGGTGGGCTCCCGGCCCAGCTCCTGCACCAGCTTCCGGTTGCAGCGGGTCGCCTTATTGATGACCTCCACCATATGCACCGGCACCCGGATGGTCCGGGCCTGATCGGCAATGGCACGGGTGATGGCCTGCCGGATCCACCAGGTGGCATATGTAGAGAATTTGTTTCCCTTTGTCCAGTCAAATTTGTCCACAGCTCGGATGAGGCCGGTGTTGCCCTCCTGAATCAGGTCCAGAATGTGCAGACCACGGCCGGAGTACTTCTTTGCAATGGAGACCACCAGGCGGAGGTTGGCTTCTGTGAGCTTGTCCTTGGCAGCCTTGTCCCCGGAGGCCACCCGCTTGGCCAGCTCCACCTCCTCATCGGCGGACAGGAGCTTCACCTGGCCGATTTCCTTCAGGTACATCCGCACCGGGTCGTCCAGGTTGTACTCGGCGGCCAAATCTACCGGGTCCACCAGCTCCTCTTCCTCCACCTCGCCCAGGTTCAGCTCTCCCCCCAGGTCGTCTCCCACAGGAGGCAGGGTATCGTCCAGGTCCAGATCCAGCTCCAGCTCCAAGTCTGCCCCCACGATCTGAATCCCCAGTGTGTCAAATTTTTCATAAATTTCTTCGATTTTTTCCGGAGAAATGTCCAGCTTTTCCAATTCTGCGTTCAGCTCTGAAGCCCGGAGCATGCCCTCTTTACGGCCCTTGGCAATCAGAGACTGTAACACAGCATAGGACTCGTCGCCTGCCTTTGCGGGCTTTTTTCCGTTGCTCATAAAAACGCACTTCCTCCACATGGATGTAATTTCGGCGGTCCCACACCACCATTTTGACTATATCCTGATTTTCGCAAAATGACAAGGGCAAAATCCTGGGAATTTACCCATTTCTCCCGGTAATTTTCCACCGGCAACCAGGAGGAACCGGGAAACCGTCAGGCTTCGCCTCTTTCCTCAGCAGAGTTTTCCCCGTCTTCTGACTTCTCATACGCAGGTTCTGTCGCTTCTATGGGATGCAGCGTAACCTCGCAGCGGTGGATGGGTGTGCCCAGGGTGTAAAACTTCTCTTCGTAATCGGTCATAATACCCACAGGTCCGTTTTCATGCAGGTTCCAGGTTACCGCCTGGACCGGAAAGCCCAAAGCCTGGAACTCCTCCAGGGAAAACTGGAACAGTGGGGCATTGTCCGTTTTAAAATGAATCTGCCCACCTGGAGTCAAAACCCGGCTGTACTTCTCCAAAAAACCGCGGTGAGTCAGGCGCCGCTTGGCATTCTTCTTCCGGGGCCAGGGGTCACAGAAGTTTATGTACATGCCGTCCAGTTCGCCGGGAGCAAAGCAGTCCTCAATCCGTGCCACATCGATATCCACAAAAAACACGTTTCGCAAATCCAGCTCCCGGGCCTTCTCCATGGCCACCACCATGGCGTCCGGCACCCGCTCCATGGCAATGAGGAGCATGTCCGGATTGGCGGCAGCCGTCTCCACCGTAAACCGCCCCTTCCCGCAGCCCACCTCGACCCACAGGGTCTTGCAAGAGGGCGCCAGATCCCGCCAGCGGCCCGGCATCCCTTCCGGCTCCCGGACCCACCAGTCTGCACACCGTTCCATCCGTGGACCCAAATTTGGCTTTTTTCTCATTCGCATGGCACATTCCTCCCGCAGGCCAAAATAAAGCAATTTATTATAGCAAAAACCCCGCTGGGAGTCAAAAGAAATTTCAGTTTTCCGAAGAGTAACACACAAACTTCACAATAGCCGCATAACTTCGCTTTTTCCTCCCCGAGGGCATAAGCGTACCATTCAGACGAGCGCCCTTCGGTTCCAAGGGACCAGCAGTGGGAAATGGCATCCGCTCCAATGCAGGACATATCCCCCCAGATTCGTGGCACGGGCCTGCGTGTCCGTCCACTCAATTCCACGCCACAGACCCGTCCCGGAACAGGCTCTCCACCCGGGCCCGCAGGCAGGCGGCTTCTGAAGTGTCGGCGTCTCCATGCCGGTCAATCCATAGGGCAGCTGCCGCCTGAGCTTGCTGCAGGAGGCTCACATCCATGGAAAGGTTGGCGGCTCGGAAGGTGGGCAAGCCGTGCTGCCGGTGGCCGAAAAAGTCCCCCGGTCCCCGGAGCTGCAAATCCTCCTCGGCAATGCGGAAGCCGTCCCCTGTTTTGCACAGAGCCTTCAGCCTGGCCTGGGTGTCCGGATTGCGGTTGTTGGACAGGAGGATGCAGTAGCTCTTGGCCGGTCCCCGGCCCACCCGGCCCCGCAGCTGGTGAAGCTGGCTGAGACCAAAGCGGTCCGCATCCTCCACCACCATCACCGTAGCGTTGGGCACATCCACTCCCACTTCAATGACGGTGGTTGCCACCAGGATCTGCGTCTTTCCCCGGGCAAACTCCGCCATGGCTGCCTCTTTTTCCGGTCCCTTCATTCGCCCGTGAAGGAGGCCTACCTGCAAATCCGGAAATACCCGCTGCCGTAGCGTCTCCGCCCAAACCTGGGCGGCCTTTCCGGATTCCGTCTCCCCCTCCTCCACACTGGGGCAGACCACATAGCATTGGTGTCCTGCCTGAACCTCCTTCCGCAAGAAGCCATTGAGCCGGGCACGGTAGGTCTCGTTTACTAAGAAGGTGTCTGTCCGCTGCCGCCCCGGTGGCAGCTCGTCCAGGATGGAAACGTCCAAATCTCCATACAGGATCAGCGCCAGGGTGCGGGGGATGGGCGTGGCGGACATCACCAGCAGATGCGCTCCCCGCCCCTTCTCTGACAGAGCCGCCCGCTGGGCCACGCCAAAGCGGTGCTGCTCATCGGTAATGACCATGCCCAGGCGGGCAAACTCCGTGGTCTGGGACAGCAGGGCGTGGGTCCCAATGGCAAGCTCCGCCTGTCCCCCTGCCAGAGCCAGACGAACCCGCTGCTTTTCCCCTCCAGTCAGGCTCCCGGTGAGGAGCACACACCGGACGCCCAGAGGCTCCAGCAGCCCCCTGAGGGTACGGTAATGCTGCTCCGCCAGGATTTCCGTAGGCGCCATCAAGGCCGTCTGCACCCCGTTTCGCGCCGCCCAGTAGGCGGCAGCCGCCGCCACCACGGTTTTTCCGGAGCCCACATCCCCCTGGAGCAGCCGGTTCATGGGCACGCCCCGGCGCAGGTCCCCGGCAATCTCCTCCATAGCCCGCCGCTGGGCCCCGGTCAGGGAAAATGGCAGTCCGGCGCAGAAAGGCTCCAGCTCCAGATTTTCATAAGCTCCCACCTGCTGCACCGTCCGCCGGGCCCGCATCAGGCTGAGGCCTGCGGAAAATACAAAAAACTCCTCAAAAACCAGCCGCCGTCTGGCCCCGTCCAGCTCCTCGGCATCCTGGGGCTGATGGATGGCCCGGTAGGCCTTGTCTGCCGGAAGAATCCCATATTGGGTCCGGACCTCCTGGGGAAGAATCTCCGGCGGCGTCCCGCAGCTCTCCAGGGCCTGGAGCACTGCCTTGGAAACCGCTTTGTTTGTCAGCCCCGCCGTAAGAGGATACACCGGCAAAATCCGCCGGGTCACAAGGGGCTTCTCCCCCGGCGTCTCAAAAACCGGATTGGTCATATTGTAACCAATGAAATCCCCGGAAACCGCTCCGTAAAATATATACTCTTTCCCGTATTCCAGCCTCTCTGCCGTGTGCTTCTGGTTGAAAAAGGTGATGTTCAGCCTGGCGGAGTGGTCCGCCACCGTGACCTTGGTGAGTTCCAATCCCTTCCGGATGAGGCTGGTCCGGGGGCTGGTCATAACCATAGCCCGAAAGCAGGCGGGTTGGCCCACCTCCAGGCTGGCAATGGGCACCAGCTTGGTGCGGTCCTCATAGGTCCGGGGATAGTGATATAGCAGATCCCCAATGGTCCGAATCCCCAGAGCCTCAAATAATTTCGCCTTCGCCGGTCCAATGCCCTTGAGATATTGAACGCCGTCTGTCAGCTGCGCCATATGTCTCCCCCCTTTGATATAACCATAGCACAAACGGTTGAAATCAGCAAGGGGCCACCCTTCGGTTTCCCCAGATACCTCCGGCGGCAATGGCCACTGTCAGCGCAATATTTTTCTCAGCGGGGGCCTTGAAAATTTTTCCTTTTTGTTGTAAAATATTTCAATGTAATTTTCTCCACGAGCATTCTCTCTGCAAGTTCTGCGCGCTACAAGTTCGAAGCATCAATGTAGAAATTTATCTGGCAAGGGAGAGATGTATTGATTGAGAGACGCCAACAAAAATTCAGAGCCGCAAATAGACCGTATGGGCTGCTATATCGGGCAAGTCCGGGCCTATGAGGGGGTTCCACTGGAGCAGTTGGCCCAAGGCCTGTGTACAAAGTCTTATCTGTGCCGGGTGGAAAATGGCGAGCGGGAAGCCGGTAAGCTCTTGACGGATGCGCTCCTTCAGCGGCTGGGAAAGCCTGTTGAGCTCTTCGACCGCATTCTGGACTGGGACGAGTACCAGCAATGGCTGCGGCGGCAGAGGATTTGGCGGCATCTTTCCGCGGGGGAGGTAAGCTTAGCAACAGCGGCCATGCAAGCGTACCAGGCTGCAGATGTGTTGGAACATCAGTTTCTCCAGACTGTCTGGCTCAACCTCCGCGCCCTTCAGGGTGCAGCCGTAGAAGAGCTGCGGGATTTGGCCCTGGCGGCCCTTCTCTTAACCCAACCGTCTCGGATAGACCACGGAGAGCCGCAGCTTTTGAGTCAAAATGAGGGCTGGCTGCTGCTGACTTATTTGGAGCTGTGGGAGCAGATGGATGGTCTGGAAGCCGTATCCGGAGATTATCAGAAGCTCTTGCAGCTGCTGTGCCAGCGCCGTTATGACGCCCGGGAGCGGGTATATTTATTCCCCTATGTAGCTTGCCATGTCATTGAGGTGGAATTCCGGCAGGGGCATCTGGCGGAAGCTCTTGCCATTTGCGAACGGGCGCTGCGGGAGCTGTCTCAGGAAAAGCGGCTATACGCCTATGGGCGTCTGCTGGAATGGAAACAGCGGCTGTTTACCGCCCTGGGGCGGACAGAACAGGAGCCGCAGCAATTGCTGCACTGGCTGAACGTGTTGCAAGCCCAAGGTCCGGCCCAGGTGAAGCTACTGGTTCCCTATATGGAACGGGGAAACGTCTACTGCCTGAACCAGGTGATCCGGGAGCGGCGGAAGCTGCTGGGATTATCTCAGGAGGATGCCGCCGATGGTATTTGTGACGTCAGCACCCTGTCCCGAATCGAAAATCGTAGGAGCTCTCTGCATAAGAAGGTGCGCAAGAGTCTGCTGCGCAGGGTTAACATGTCTGGAGAGCGATATGACTATGAAGTCATATCCGATCTTTATGAAGACTACATTCTACGCAGTGAGATTGGGCGAGCTGTGTTGGCATATGATGCTTTCCAGGCAATTCCACTTTGGGAAAAGCTGGCAGAACATACCAAAAGAGAAAAAACAAATCTGCAATTTCTATCTATGTCTAAAGCAATGATCCTGGAATGCCTACCTCCTCAGCACCCGAAATATCTTTTGCCAGACTGTGAGGTCAAATTGTTAAAAGGTTCTTTGAGTTACACGCTGCCATTAAATTTAGACGAAATTGGAACCTGGCGGTCCGCCATATTATCCACAAACGAACTCTTGATCCTCAACGGCCTCGCCCGGTGTTACAAAACGTTAGGTAAACTGGAAAAAGCGCAAGTCATAGCAGCATACGCCAGAAATTGCATTGGGAGTGCAGATGCAAATCCTATATACTACGAAGACCTCTATGTTCGACTAGGGCTACAACTTGTTAGTATCTGGGGAGATTGTGGTTACTATCTGGAGTCCAATAATCTGGCACGAGAATGCTTACGCGTTTCTTTGGAATACCAGGATAGCGCCAGGCTCGCCATGCTTTGTTACAACCTGGCGTGGAACCTGGAGCAACAAATGAAATCTGTATCCGCAGAAGTAAAAACGGAAATGAGACGAACGGCCTTGTCTTACTTACAGCAGGCGTATGCCGCAGCCCTGATTTCCAATGACACTGTGGGTCAAGCACACATCCGAGTCCACTGCACAGAAGTATATGGAATCGATATGAGCTTGGACTCTAAGTTCTAAGCGAATCCCGCCAGTCATCGGACCAAACAGCTACGGAAAGTCCCCGACCAACTTGCGAATGCATTTTGCAATCAAAGGGGATGGTTGCCGTCACAAGAAGCGTCAGTGCAGCGGAAGCGCTAAATACTTTCAGAACCCATTTTTTCATGTTGATTACCTCTTTCCTGAAATCATATGGCAAGATGCCAAATATAGTATTATCTGGTAAAAAGAGGATACCCGCATATCGCAAAAAATGCCATTGCAAACCAGGCGAAAAAAAGTTGCCAGGTTTGCAATGGGATTTCTAAAGAGAAGCTGCTATCATAGGGTTGTGCAAAGTACGCTTCCTTGCACAATAAAAAGAAAGGAGAGCTACATCATGAAGATTCAGGATCTGCTTGCTGTCGAGATGGAGAACATCTCCCGCAGCGATGAGGCCATGCTGGCTGACATGAGCTGCACCCTTGGCTGGTGCGGTGCATTAATCGGTTCGTGCGGAAACACGCCAAAGACCTAATCCACAGCATCTGGACGGCAGGGCAACACCCTGCCGTCCACAGTCAAAACATTCTTTCAAGCCTAAGGGAAAAGGAGAGGTGCTTCAATGGGTCGTTATTTCAAGAGATACAGAGGGAAACTTGTATTGTGGATGCTAGCAGACCTTTTTATGGCTCTTTGTTTGGTATTTTGGTCCTTCTTTGTAAAACATATGGCCGATACGGTCTATGCGGCAGATGGACTGACCGGAATTCAGTCTATGTTAATTCTGGGCGTCACTTTTTTGCTGGTGTGTATGCTGACGGAATATGGCGACAGCTATTTCCGCGCCCGTTTTTTGCGAGCCGCAAATGGAGCTTTGGAAAAGGATTTGATGAGCAGAATTTTACATTATGATATCAACGCATTTAACAGCGAAAATAGCGCAAAGTATATTTCCATTTTAAATAATGACGTGCGGAAAATTGATGAAATGGTCTTTCGCCTGCTGCCCCAAACTGCGGGCAATGTCATTTGCGCGAGCGTATGCTTGGTGGCGCTGCTGGTCTATAATCCTTGGAATGCACTGATTTGCGTGATAACCACTGCGCTGCAATTTCTCCCTCCACTGTTCATTGGCAAACGTGCCGCAGCGGCGCAGCAGAAATATATGGAATCCTTGGATGGAATGAATGCGGAAATCAAGGACACCTTCACCGGCTTTGAAGTCATCAAAAGCTTCGGCGTGGAGGAAAAAATCCAGGAGAAAAGCAGCAGCACCTTCGACCGTGTAGAAGCGGACGCTTTTCGGATGCGGATTACCCAAGGAAAGTCCATTGCCATCAGTGAGGGCCTGGTGTATTTCGGCTGTATCGTACAGATGATCTTTTGCGCCTATCTGGTGATCCAAGGCGAAATTACTATGGGAATTCTTCTGGGCGCCTTACAAATTGCCAATTATGTCGTAAATCCTGCCAGGCAGATTACATCCCAGCTGTTGGAATACAAGACCGTCAAGCCGGTGATTGCCAGAGTGGTAGCCGTGCTGGATGGAGAGGAGCAGGTAGAGGCAACAGAAAAAGTATCCATTGCCAAAGCCGGGCAGATTCAAGTGGAAGGTCTGCGCTTCTCTTATGAGGAGAACAAGGAAGTTCTCCACGGGCTGAATTACCGCTTCCAAGAAGGGAAAAAATATGCGGTGGTGGGTGGCTCCGGCTCTGGAAAGACCACCTTGATTCGTCTGCTCATGGGCTACTATTCGGAATATACTGGAGGAATCTACTTTGACGGCGTCTGCCTGGATGACATCGACAGGCAGAGCCTCTACCAGCACGTAGCGATGATTCATCAAAAGGTATTTCTGTTTGAAGATACCATTCGCAATAACATCACCATGTTCCAGGACTGTCCTGATGAGCAGGTATGGCAAGCGATTCACGACGCAGGTCTTACCCAGGTAGTGGAGCGGATGGGCCATGGGCTGGACTCTATGGTGGAGGAAAACGGCCGAAATTTGTCCGGTGGCGAGCAGCAACGCATTGCCATTGCCCGGGCCTTTGCCCGGGGCACAGAGGTTATGTTGGTGGACGAAGCCACGGCCAGCTTGGATCCACAGACCGCATCTCAAATCAACCAGGTCCTTCTGGAAAAGGAAGGCCTGACCTTGATTGCCATCACGCATCGCACGAATCAGGAGCTGCTGGAAGCTTATGACGAAGTCCTGGTGCTGGAACAGGGCAAGCTTCTGGAGCACGGCTCCTATGAAAGCCTCAGCCCCCAGCGCAAGCAGCTGTTGGCGCTGCATTGATTGGGGGAGGAACTGACATGGTACTGATTGATCGGGACCACCTCCTGCCTACCCTGCGGGAACAATGCAAGGCAGAGCGGAAAGAACGGGCCTTTCTTTTGGAGGGAGCCTATCACAGCGGTGCGTTCTTCCTGGAAAGCTTCATGGATCTACAGTCCTACGTCAAGTCCAGCACGGAGGTGCAGCTGGACCTGGAGCCCCACTTTGTGTTAGCAGCGTTGCGATCTGCTCAAAAGGCAAACCGGTTGTTTGTATTTTTGCACACCCATCCCAATCAAGGGAATTTACATTTTTCCCAGCTGGACCGGTGTTTCGAGTTGAATGTAATCAAGTTGGCCCGGCAGGCAGGGTATCTGGAGCCACTGATTTTTTTGGTGGCCTCCTCCCAGGACACCATCGGAAGAGCTTACCGGAATGGGCGAGAGGAAGCCCTGCGCATCACTGATGATGAATGGAGCATCCCCAAAGGTTGGCTGGCGAGGATCCAAGTTCTGACGGATGAGGCAATGCCCTACGGCGTGCTCTATGATCCAAAAAGCAATGGTGTGGTTCGCCTGGCAATCTCCGCCGCAAGGTTCATAATGGATAAGCAGCGGCAGCAGCGTGCGAGGAGTTTACCGGCTGAGGAGTGGGAAGCACTGGAATCCAAGCTGCGGGAGGCATTTCACAACGACCAGCACACCTTTTTACAGCGAACACCCACATATTTGGATACAGGGGAACTCTACCAACTGGAAATCCTGCTCCAGAACAGCTGCAACCTGCGCTGCCGGTACTGCTTCGCCGAGGGTGGAACCTATGGACAGCAAGCCGTCCGTCTCACTCCGGAGCAAGGCAGACGCATCATCCGGATTCTGGCCCAACAGGGCATTCATAAAATATCCAAAATTGCCTTTTTTGGCGGGGAACCCTCTACACTTCCAGACACAATGGAAGCCATTTGTGACGAATGTGCCCGACTCGCCGCGTGCGGTCAAATGCAGGAAACCCCAGAATTTTTTATCATTACGAATTGCATTTCAATTTCTCAAAAATGCATGGAGGTGCTCCATCGCTATCGGATTCACGTCACAATCAGTATCGATGGACCCGCTGAAATCAATGATCAGCTTCGGGTCTTCCCCAACGGCTACAAGACTCATGACTTGGTACTCCGAAATATTCAGAAACTACGGGCGCACGGAATTGAACCTGCCATGGTGGAGGCAACCTATACGGCAGTTCACGAAAGAGCCGGACTGTCCAGAGAGGAAACCGTAGCAGCTTTGCAGGAGGAACTGGGAATCTCTGGCATCTATCTATGCGATTGCGACTGTAGCGACCCTACTTTTGAGCCGACTTATGAAGGGGCTGCAGCAAGAATGGCGCAGGATAACCGAAGCCTCGCCCTGCTGTTTCTTGAAAAAAAGTATGAGGAAGTTCCTCTGATGCTCCGGCAGTTTGTAATCCAGACGAGCCGAAGGCTGAATATGAAAGAAGGGCAGGACTATCTCTGCGAAGCAGGCCTGCAATCCCTGACCATCGCAGCCAATGGAGATATTTACCCCTGTCACATGTTTATTCCCGGCAAGTACATGCTACTGGATAACATTTTCCTGGGGGATTTCGATTTGCAGGCATCCAAGCCGGCGGTAGATGAGCTGGAGATGTATACCAAGTTGGGCCGGGAACCCTGCAGAGACTGCTGGGCACGGAATATTTGCAATATGTGTTTTTACCGGGTTTATCAAACGCAATGGAGTGCAGATGCCCGCGACAAATTAGCCGACCATTGTAAGATTCTTAAAAATCAGTTAGAAAAAACCATCCTCTATCTGAGCAATATGCAGCAAGCGGAGCGAAAGGCCCTGTATGACGCCATTGGTAAGTTGCAGCCAGTAAAGCATGACGAAACGCAATGAGAAAAGCCTCTGTCCAAAGCGGCCGTGCCAGCGGTTGAGTCTGGAGCCACATCATTCACAACGCAGGATGCTGTCCCGAAAAAAAACGGAGATTTTCCCATTGACACCATGGAAAATTTGTGTTATATTGAGCGAAATAAATGGCTATGACGAAGCTTTGCCCCTGTGAAAGACGGCCAGAGAGGGACTTGCATGGTGGAAGAGTCCCACGCCCCTGCGCAGTTGTGGCGCACCTCTTCCGAGCCGCTCCGCCGAAGGTCCTTTAGTAAGCGGAGACGGGCCCGCCCGTTACAGCGGCAATGAGTGGCAGCCCCCGGGCTGCAACCAGGGTGGAACCGTGGAATACGCTTTGTATCCCACCCCTGATTTTTCAGGGGTGGGTTTTTGCATACCCGCCCCAATCTAAAGGAGGGACGCTACCATGTCCGAAGAAAACCTGTACACCTTTGAAAACCCCGAATACCGCAAGACCTACTGGCACACCTGCTCCCACGTCATGGCCCAGGCTGTGAAGCGCCTGTGGCCGGAGGTCCAGCTAGCCATTGGCCCCTCCATTGCCGAGGGCTGGTACTACGACTTCGACAGCCCCTTCTCCTTCACCCAGGAGCATCTGGATCAGATTGAGGCGGAGATGAAGAAAATTTGTAAGGAGCGGCTGCACCTGGAGCGCAGCGAGAAACCCCGCCCAGAGGCCATTGCTTACATGGAGGAGAAAAACGAGCCCTACAAGGTGGAGCTTATTCAAGACCTGCCCCAGGACGCCGTCATCTCCTTCTACACCCAGGGCGAGTTCACCGACCTGTGCGCCGGCCCCCATCTGGACTCCACCGGCCGGATCAAGGGCAACGCCTTCAAGCTGACCCAGTGCTGCGGCGCCTACTGGCGGGGCGACTCCAACCGGAAAATGCTCCAGCGGATCTACGGCATCGCCTTCCCCAAAAAGGAGGAGCTGGACGAGTACCTGCGCCGGCAGGAGGAGGCCCGGAAGCGGGACCACAACAAGCTGGGCCGGGAGCTGGAGTTCTTCACCACCGTAGACGTCATCGGCCAGGGCCTGCCCATTTTGCTGCCCAAGGGCGCCAAGGTAATCCAGACCCTGCAGCGCTGGGTGGAGGACGAGGAAGAGAAGCGGGGATACCTGCTCACCAAAACCCCCTATATGGCCAAGCGGGAGCTGTACAAGATTTCCGGCCACTGGGACCACTACCTGGACGGCATGTTCGTCCTGGGAGACCCCGACGATGAAACCAAGGATTGCTTCGCCCTGCGGCCCATGACCTGCCCCTTCCAGTACCAGGTCTTCCTGAACCGGGCCCGCTCCTACCGGGACCTGCCCATGCGATTGGGAGAGACCTCTACCCTGTTCCGCAACGAGGACTCCGGTGAGATGCACGGCCTCATTCGGGTCCGCCAGTTCACCATCTCCGAGGGCCACCTGATCCTGCGGCCGGAGCAGCTGGAGGAGGAATTCAAGGGCTGCCTGGAGCTGGCCAAGTACTGCCTGGAAACCGTGGGCATGCTGGAGGACTGCACCTTCCGCTTCTCCCAGTGGGACCCCAACAACAAGGAGAAATATATCGGCACGCCGGAGCAGTGGGACGAGGCCCAGAGCATCATGGGCAAAATTCTGGACGATCTCCAGGTAAAATACACCATCGGCATCGACGAGGCCGCCTTCTACGGCCCCAAGCTGGACATCCAGTACCGGAACGTCTTCGGGAAAGAAGACACCATCGTCACCATTCAGGTGGACCAGCTCCTGGCCGAGCTTTACAGCACGCGACAGCACGAGCGCCGCCTTGCGCTCCTCTGCGCTCAGATAGGTATTGCGCGAGGACTTCGCCAGACCGTCTGCCTCACGGATGATCGGGCAGCCGACGATCTCAATGCCCATGGACAGGTCGAGCACCATGCGGCGGATGATCGCCAGCTGCTGTGCGTCCTTCTGACCGAAGAACGCCTTATCCGGCGTTACGATGTTGAACAGCTTGGAAACGACCGTGCATACGCCGCGGAAATGAATCGGACGGGTCTTGCCGCACAGCTGACGCGGCATTTCGGACTGCACCTCAACAAAGGTGGCAAAGCCGTCCGGATACATCTCGGACACCTCGGGATGAAACACCATGTCACAGCCGCACTCGGTCAGCAGCGCACAGTCGTGCTCGAAATCACGCGGATAGGTTTCCAGATCCTCACCCGGGCCGAACTGGGTCGGATTGAGGAACACGGACGCTACCGTGCGGTCGCACTGCTGCACGGACGTTTTGACCAGACTGGCGTGTCCTTCATGCAGATAGCCCATGGTCGGCACCAGACCGACGGTCAGACCCTGCTGTTTCCACTCGCGCACCTGTGCGCGTACTTCTGCGATGGTTGTTGCAATTTTCATTGTATATACTCCTGTTTCTCTCAAAATTCAGCGTCGAGTTTGGCGAGATATTCATCGCTGCAGTCAGACTTGACAAAGCTCTGCTTTTCGGTCGGGAACGTGCCGTTCTGCACCTCGTTCATGTAAGCGCGGAACGCATCCCCCATGCGCTCACCGATATTGTCGAACTGCTTGGCGAACTTGGGCGTGAAGTCCATGTTCATGCCGAGCA
>OGXX01000390.1_pt1 | contig 49062 bp, 44 predicted proteins | sample 1576301 | NCBI WGS metagenome assembly OGXX01 (sample SAMEA3541469, study PRJEB24748) | human gut metagenome | biome: human gut; feature: human-associated habitat; material: faeces | place: China | collected 2012
ATAATAATATTCTTTGACAGTTAGATTGGAACGTCCTTTAATAGTTAATAAATAATTTAAATAGTCATCTAAAATTATTGGGCAATCATCAAAATGTTTCATTATAATATCTCCTTAAAATTTTAATATATTTTCGCAAAACTATAATTTTGCGAAAAATAAAAAAATTAAAATAAAGAAGAGACTTTATTTAAACCTCTACTCTATTTACACATAGATTATATTATATTTTTTGTATTAAGTCAAGATTTTATACTTATTTTAACTCATTTTTGTATAATTCTTGTAAATATAATATATCATTCATTATAGAATTATCTATATCTTCATATAATAATAATTTTTCGATATCTTCTTTAGCTTTTTTGAATCTTTTTAGTTTTAATTCCAATATTATCTTATTAAATAACAATTTTTCATCATCTATATATATAGATAGCCCTCTTTCGAAAATTTCAAGTGATTTTTCGATTTTTTGTATTTTATAATATAATAACCCTAATTCTATAAAAATATTTAAAAAATCGGCGTTTAAATCCAATGATTTTTCATAATATTCTATAGATTTTTCATTTTCGTTTAATTTATTATATACATATCCAATCCAATAAGAATCTTCTTTATCTAAACTAAAATTATCAATACTTTCTAAGATTTTATAACAGTCTTCAAACTTAAATCTATCTACCAGTTGTAGTAGCTCTTCAATTTTAACTTTTACAGTAATATCTTGTATTTTTTTATTGATAATATTATCAATTATTTTATTTGAATTAGTTATAGCTTTTTTATAAAATATATTAGCTTTAATATAAAATTTTTCTTTTACACATAAATCGCCATAAAGCATATTTAGTAAATAATCATCTTCATTTTTACTTTCTAAATCAGACAACAAAATTTTAATTTCATTAATTAATATATTATAATAACTATTATCATAATCTAAAATCATCAAAAGATACTTAGTATATATTTTTATAATAAAATCATCAGATATTTCTAAATTAATTAATCCTCTAATAATTAATAGATTATAAATTATTGTATCATAATTATTATCATTAAAATCAATTTTAGACTTAACAAAATCTAATAAGTTAATATTTTTTGATTTTATAAAACCATTTAAAAATTCAATATTTTCAAAATTTGAATCTATTCCATTTAACAATAAAATCCCTTCAAAAAAGTATGATAAATTAATATTTTCATTAAATTTATTATTTTTAATATTTTCTAATAAAACATTTGAACTAATTGGAAAATCGATATTTTCATAATTTTTTTCATTAATTTTAATATTTTTCACTGTAAGAAAATATACTTTATCAGAAAATTTTCTAAAATAATTATATAAATTATCCATATTCACCTACATTTTTTTAGGAGTATCCATACCTAAAAGTCCTAATCCAATCTCAATAAGTAATCTTGTACAATATGTTAATATAAGCCTAAATTCTTTAACACTATCTTCTTGATTACTTATAGGACAAGAATTATAAAATTTATTAAATAATTTTGCAACTTCAGTTATATATCTTGCAAGTATTGAAGGTTCATATTTCTTGGCTGAATCTAATAAAATATCTTCAAATTTATAAATTGATTTTATTAAAGATAATTCATCAATATTCATTTCGTAATTTGAAACTTTCGAAATATCAATATTATCTAATTTTAAATAAAAATCATTCTTTTCTAATATACTATTAGCTCTCGCAGCGGAATATTGAACATACGGACCTGTTTCTCCTTCGAAATTAAGAACATTATTCCAATCAAAAGAATAATCTTTAATTCTAGTATTGAATAGTTCTTGAAATATTACAGCACCAATTCCTACTTCTTTAGCAATTTCTTCTTTGTTTTCGAGAGAACTGTTTCTCTCATTTATAATTTCTAGAGTTTTTTCTACACTTTTTTCAAGTACATCATTTAAGAATATAACATTTCCTTCTCTTGTGCTTAGTTTTGCAGAAGTTCCTAAAAAATTATCTTTTACACTTACCATACCAAATGAAACATGAATACAATCTTTAGCCCATTCATATCCCATTTCTTCTAAAATAGCTTTTAATTGTTGAAAGTGTAATTTTTGCTGAGTTGCAACTACATAAATATTTTTATAAAAATTATAATCTTTTTTTCTAGTTAATGCAGTTGCAATATCTCTTGTTATATAAGTACTGGAAGAGTTACTTTTTAAAATCAAAGCAGGTGGTAAATCATATTTATCTAGATTAACAATTTTACATCCATCACTTTCAACTAATAAATTTTTATCTTCAAGTTCTTTAACAACATCATCAATAAACTGAGAATGATAAGCTTCACCTCTATATGAGTCGAATTCAACTTTTAATTTATCATAAACTTTTTGAAATTCCATTAAACTAATATCTTTAAACCAGTTCCAAAGTCTGACAGACTCTTCATCTCCATTCTCTAATTTATTAAAATAGTCTCTGGCAGTTTCTAACATTTTTTCATCAGTTTTACATAGATTATTAAAATCAACATACAATTTTAGTAACTGATTTATTGGATCATCATTTATCTCTTTATCATTCCCCCACAATTTGTATGCAGCAATTATTTTTCCAAATTGGGTTCCATAATCTCCAAGATGATTTACACCAACTGTATTATAGCCTAAAAATTTGTATATATTTTTAATTACATTTCCAATTAATGTACTTCTTATATGTCCAATATGAAACGGTTTAGCTATATTTGTTGAAGAATAGTCAATAACAATAGTTTTATCTAAATTATCTTGTGTAGATCCATATTTTTCTTTTTTATCAAGTATTTCTTTTATAACATTTTTAGAAAATTCCAAATTTTTAATAAAGAAATTAATATAAGGACCAACATTTTTCACATTTGAGAATATACTATTATCTATATTAATTCTATTTACCAATTCTTCAGAAATTAAATTTGGTGCTTTTCTTAAAGTTTTAGATAATTTAAAACAAGGAAATGAAAAATCTCCCATTTCTGGATTAGGGGGAATTTCTATCAATTCTTTAATTTCTTCTTTATTTAAATTTATATCTAAATCATAAATAGTATCTATAACTATATCCTTAAAGTTTATCATAATTTTCTCCTATTTTAGTTTTACAACGGTAGCTCCATCGCCACCTTCATTAAATTTACCAAAGCTAAAAGACTTAACCAACTTATGTTTTCTCAGAAAATCTGAAATATTTTTTCTTAAAACTCCAGTTCCCTTACCATGAACAATTGTTACTTCGTTTAAATTAGCTATAAAAGAATCATCTAAAAATTTATCAATTTCATAAATTGCATCTTCAGTATTATATCCTCTTACATCTATCTTATTATTAAACATTTTATCACTTTTAATAAAATTAGATTTTGAATAAGATATTTTATCTTTAGAATGATCTATAATTTTTTCAATTCTAATGATATCACTAATATTTGCATTTACTTTTAAAATACCTATTTTAACTTGTAAATTTCCATTTTTATCCGGTAATGTCTGTACATATCCATTTTCATTTAAACTTAGAACTTTAACTTCTTCGCCTAACATTAATGGTTCATTTAATATATTAGATTCATTTTCTTTTTTAATCATTTTAGAATGATTAATTTTATCTATTTTCTTCAATATTTCTTCAGATATTTTTTTCAACTTAGTAGATTGCTCTTTTGATCTGGCTTTGTTTATATGATTAATTGTTTCTCTACAAAATTTTTCTGTTTCATATATTGAATTTTCAATATATTCATCCAATTTTTTTATCTTTTTTTCTTTTTGTTTATTAAATTTTTCAAGTTTTTCTTCATATTCTTCTTTAATTTTCTTGTTAAAATTTAATATTTTTCTTTGTTCAATAATAAGCTCTTCATATTCTTTACGCCTATTATCAACATTACTGACCAATTTATCAAAAGATAATTCATTATTTGATATAAACTTTTTAGCATTAATTATAAAGCTTTCATCAAGACCTAATTTTTTTGAAATCTCAAAAGCATTTGATTTCCCAGAAATACCAATGATTAATTTATAAGTGGGTTCTAACTTTTCAACATCAAATTCCATTGCAGCATTTTGAACGTTTTCAGTTGTCATAGCATACATCTTTAATTGACTATAATGAGTTGTTGCAATAGTTCTAATGTTTTTTTCTAAGAAATAATTTAATATAGAAATTGAAAGTCCCGAACCTTCTTCGGGATCAGTTCCAGATCCTAGTTCATCAAATAGAATCAAAGAATTTTCTTTTGCATTATTTATTATTTCTATTATATTTTTCATATGTGATGAAAAAGTACTTAAAGATTGCTCTATACTTTGTTCATCACCAATATCTGCAAATAATTCATCAAATACAGCCACTTCTGAATTATCTGCACAAGGTATCATAAGTCCATATTGAGTCATTAAAGTTAAAATGCCTACAGTTTTTAAAGTTACAGTCTTACCTCCAGTATTCGGACCTGTAATAACTAAAGTATTAAAACTATTACCAAGGGAAATATCAATTGGAACTACTTTATCCTTATCAATTAGAGGATGCCTTGCTGATTTTAATGAAATGATTCCATTATTGTTTATTATAGGTTTAATAGCTTCCATATCATATGCCAATTTTCCTCTTGAAAATATAAAATCTATATTAGCAATTACATTTAAATTTGAAATTAATTCTGGTAAAATTTCTAAAACACGTTTAGAAAATTCCATTAAAATTCTTTCGATTTCTTTTTCTTCATCAATTTCTAACTTTTTTAAATCATTATTTAAATCAACTACAAACATAGGTTCTATAAAAACTGTTTGACCTGATGCAGATTGATCATGAACAATACCTTTAAAAGAATTTTTAAATTCACTTCTTACAGGAACTACATATCTACCATCCCTTAAAGTATATAAATTATCCATTAACTTATCAGATGTTGAAATCAATTGATTTAGTCTATCTCTAATCAAATCATTTTTTGATTTAATCATTCTTCTAATTCTTTTTAAATCAGAACTTGCATCATCAGAAATCTCATCTTCAGATATTATAGATATTTCTAAATCTCTTTCTAACTGAATAGCTGTATTTAATGAATTTAAAAGTTCAAAAATATTTTTAAATTCTAAAGACTCATCATAAGAAATTATATTTTTCAAAAATCTCGAAGTGTTAAGAAGTTTCCATACTTCTAAAAGCTTTCTAGGAGAAAAAAATTGTCCTATTTCTAAAAGTTTAAAGTCTTCTTCTAAGTCTTGAATATTGGAAATTCCTGGTAATCTATGCTTTATTATAAATCTATAGGCTTCATCTGTTTCATCTAATAGTCTTTGTACTTCAATCATATCTGTAGAAACTTCAGAATTTTTAATAACTTTTTTGCCTATAATGCTTTGAGAACGGTCTGATAACATATTTATAATTTTATAAAATTCTAAAGTTTTTAGTACTTTATTATTCATTATTATTATTTTTCTCCAAATTTAATAATTCTATTAATGTATTCATTTTTTATTTTAACAATTTCATTTTGTAATTCTATAATTTTTTCGTTTTTTTGTTTTAACTCATAGAAATTATCATAAGAAATTTTTTCTAAATTTTCATACCTTTTTTCAAGTGTACTTATTGTACGAACTAAAACATTATTTTTATCTGTTAGTTCTTTTACAGTTTGTTTTAATTCTTCTTTCTCTTTTTCAATTTTTTGATTATTTTTTATAAATTCTTCTTGTTTTTTTAAAGGAAATTCACTATCTTCACTCAATAAGTTAATTTCTTTTTTTAAATCAAAATAATCACTAGAAACATTTAATGCAACTAAAGTAGCAGCCATTGTAGAATTTAAAAGATAATTTTGAGATGTGATTTTTTTTATTTCCTCATCAACAAAATTTGCTATCGCTTCTACTTCATCTTTGCTTTTTTCACCTATAATCGTATAAACACTACCAGCAATATTAACTTTTATTTTGTTATTCATAATTTTCTCCTAGTTAAAATCTTAAATATGCTCCTAATTGTTCTTTGAGATCAAATAGCATATTATCAATTAAATTATTTATATCTTCATCAACTAAAGTTTTTTCTTTAGATTGGAAAGTTAGTTTATATGCCATTGATTTCTTGCCTTTATTAATTTGATTTCCAGTATAAATATCAAAAAGTTCAATATTTTTTAGTAAATTATTCGAATTATTTTTGAATATTTTTTCAATTCTACCACTATCAATATCTTTATCCACTATTATTGCTAAGTCTCTTTTAACGGCAGGATACTTAATTATTGGCTCATAGATTTTTATTAAACTTACTTTATCTCTTATTTTTTCAATATCAATTTCACAGACAAATATATTTTTCTTAATTGAAAAATTCTTACAAACATCATAAGAAATTTGTCCAATTTCCCCAACCTTCTCACCGTTAGCTAATATATCGGCACATACACCTGGATGAAAATAATCAATATAGTTATTTTTTATAAATTCTATATTCTTAATATTTAAAACATTAAATAAATTAATAATAACATCTTTAATATAGTAAAAATCGTACTTCCCATAAGAACCGATAACTAATCTTTTCTTTTCAAGGGGAACTTCATAATTTTCAACAGTGTGGAATGTATTACCAAGTTCATAAACTAATAAATCTTCATTTTTATAGTTTAAATTTTTAGATAGAACTTCAATAATATTTGGAATCAAAGATTTTCTCATAATACTAAATTCCTCTCCCAATGGATTCAAAATTTTGACAGTATTTTGAGTATTCATCTTTGATTTCTTAATAATACTTCCACCTATAAAAGAATATGTTGTGATTTCATATAATCCTAAATTTAATAAAATATTTTTAATCTTATCTTCTAAAATTCTCTTCTTACTTTTTCTTCCTATCGTATTTGGAGCTAAAATAGGTGTAGGATTAAGATTACAGAATCCATATAGTCTACCTATCTCTTCAACAATATCTTCTTGAATAACTAAATCTGTTCTAAAATAAGGGATAGTACAAATTATAACATCGCCTTTGACTTCTGTTTTTATTTCTAACAAATCTAAGTAGGTTATAATATCGGAATTTTTAATTTCAACTCCTAATAATCTTTTTACTAAATTTGTATCAAATTCTATCAATTTAGAAGTAGTTTCTTCTTTATTTACATCAAATATTGAGTCAATTTTACATTTTACATTTTTTTCAAGTAAACATAAAAATCTAGCTAAAACATTCATAGTATGTTCTGAAGTCAATCCCTTTTCATATCTTATAGATGCTTCAGATTTTAACCCCAATCTCTTAGATGTAGACTTAATTGTCTTTTTTGTAAAAAATGCAGACTCAATAAAAATATTTTTAGTATTTTCATCAATTTCAGAATTTTTTAAACCCATAACACCCGCAATAGCAATAGGTTTTACATCATCACATATCAACATATCTTCGCTTGAAAGAGTTCTTTCAACATCATCTAGAGTTACTACTTTTTCTCCTTCGAAGGCATTTCTAATAGAAATATTACCTTCTAATTTATCTAAATCAAAAGCATGTAAAGGTTGACCTAATTCCAGCATTAAAAAATTTGTTAAATCAACAATATTGTTCACAGGTCTTATACCGGAATTCAAAAGATAGTTTTGAACTTTTCTAGCCGATTCCTTTATTGTAACATCCTTTACTATACTTGCAGAATATCTTTTACAGTCGTCTGAATGAATAGTTATATTTAATAAACTTTTATTTTCAATTTCTTTCAAATTCTTTACATTTATCGGATTTAATTTTTTATCAAAACTTGCTGCAATTTCTCTGGCCATACCAACTATTGACAAACAATCCGGTCTGTTTGGAGTTATCTCAAATTCCACAACAGTATCATCTAAGTCTAAAATTTCTCTAATATCTGTCCCTAAAACAATATTTTCATCAATAATTCTAAGAACACCATCTTTATATTCTTTTGGAATAACAGAATCTGGATAACCTAACTCTTTATAACTGCAGAACATTCCTTGTGAAATCTCTCCAGCTAATTTAGCTTCTTTAATTTTTGTATTATCAGAAAGTGTAGAATTAACTTTTGCAACCGGAACATAATCAAATTGTTTTAAATTTTGTGCAGCAGTAACAATTTGAACTATTTCATTCCCTAAATCGACTTTAGTAATCCATAATTTATTGGAGTTTTCATGTCTATAAATGTCAATAATTTTTCCAACTACGATGTTATCTATATTATCTCCTAATTTTATAATAGATTCAACATGTGATCCCGTAAGTGTTACTTTATCACATATATTCATTATATCATCATTTATGTCAACATATTCTTTCGCCCATTTTATTGGTAGTAACATATAATCCCCCTCTTAAAATTGTTCTAAAAATCTTTTATCATTATCGTATAATAATCTAATATTATTTATTTTATGTTTAACCATTGTAATTCTATCAATTCCCATACCAAAGGCAAATCCTGAATATTTTTTTGAATCAATACCACAAGCCTCTAACACGTTAGGATGCACCATACCACAACCTAATAATTCCATACTCCATCCTGTTCCTTTACAAACATTACAACCTTTACCTTTACAATTAAAGCAAGAAACATCAACTTCAGCACTTGGTTCAGTAAATGGGAAATAATGAGGTCTATATCTTGTTTTCATATCTTCTCCAAAAAATTCTTTAATAAAAGTATTAAGAGTATCAATTAAATTGCTCATATTTATATTTTCATCTACTACAAGTCCTTCAATTTGATGAAACATTGGTGAATGAGTATCATCAACTTCATCAAATCTGAAAGTCCTACCTGCAGATACCATCTTTATAGGTGGCTTAGTAGTCATCATAGTTCTAATTTGAACAGGAGATGTGTGTGTTCTTAACAATAACTCTTTATCAATATAAAAAGTATCTGACATATCTCTTGATGGATGATCCATAGGAGAATTTAATTTATTAAAATTATTTTCAACTGTTTCAATTTCAGGACCTTCAATTACAGAAAATCCCATTGAAATAAAGAAATTTTCTAAATCTTCCATAGTTTTATTCAAAGGATGTCTATGTCCCATATCAATAATTTTTTTATTTATTGTAACATCTATAGTCTCTTCTTTTATCCTTTTTTCAAGTTCAATTTTATTAAACATTTCAACTTTTTCGTTTATAAGATTTTCAATTTCTTGTTTAGTTAAATTTATAAGTTCGCCAATTTTAGGTCTTTCTTCTTTTGAAACATTTGCCATATTCCTTAAAACACTCGTAAATTCCCCTTTTTTACCTAAATATTTAATTTTAAGTTCTTCTAAAGAATTCTTATCTACAGACTCTTTAATTTCACTTATAATTTTTTTTCTTAAGTTACTAATTAATTCTTTCATACTTATCTCCTGTTTAACCTTGTAATTTTTTGTAATAATAGCCCTCTCCCCATTTAGTTTGAATATAGGTAATATTTCCTATATTTATCTTTTCTCTTAGCCTTCGTATATGAACGTCAATCTTTCTATAATCACTGACATGTTCTTCTTTCCAAACAGTTTTTGCAATATCTTCTCTGCTAAAAATCTTTTCTGGGTTTATTGCCATTATATACAATATGTCAAATTCTTTTCCCGTCAAATCAACTTCTTCGCCTTTTAATTTTACTGTTCTTCCTACTATGTTAAATTCTAAATCATCTGCAAAGATTAAATTATCGATGTCTGTTCTTCTTTGACCGAATCTTCTCATGATAGCACGAATTCTTGCCTTTAATTCAAGAATATTGAAAGGATAGATTAAATAATCATCAGCTCCATATTCAAAAATCAAGATTTTTTGCATATCATCTTTTAAAGTGGTAGTAACAATAGTAGGTATATCACAAAATTCATTTAATTTCCTTTTGAGATCCAATCCTGTACCATCTTTGAAATTCATATCCATAATTATCATATCAAAATTTTTCTGGTCAGCTAAAATAATAGTATCTTCGATATTATTAGAAGTAGTTATTTCATAATTTTCATCTTCTGTCATCGAATACATTAAGTCATTTATTTGTGAATCCGTAGGTAAAGCCATTAATATTTTTAATTTCATAATCTTCTCCTATTTCACCAATATTCTTTCATTATCTTTTCTTAAAGTTATCTTTTCTTTATCTAAAAATTCAAGTAATTCCATAGTTGATTTTCTATTTGAATTTAGTAGATCTCTTGCATCTGAAACAGAAATAGATCCGTTTTTTATTATAAAATCTTTAATCATATTTACAGCTAAATCATAATTTTCTCTGAGCATATAACCTGAATCCAATTTTATTACCTCTTTATTACTTATCAAATACAAAATAAGTTCCTTAAAATGTTCAATGTTCATATCTAAATTAAAATCTTCAAAATTTACAATTAAAAATTTATTTGAATTAAATGTATTTTTTATCATTTGAAGATTTTTAAAATCTGTATCATCTAGTGAAACATTAAAATTTAAAGTAGAAACATATTCATCTAAAACTTTGAATTTATCAGAAATTAAGTAATTCATAAATTCATTTTTTGTTTTTCCGCTTAATGAGTCAAAAAATTTTGATTTAATAGTCTCTTTTGAAATTCCAATTCTCTTAGGATATTTTTCTTGAAAATTCTCTATAAATTTAGTTATATTTTTAATTAACTTTTTAATAAATCTATCTGATAAAATTAGTCTATCAGAATTATTTCCAAATGAAACAACTCTATTTTCTTCAATTAATTCGTCAATCAACTTCGAAATATTTTTAGATGAATCAGATAAAAAATTGTAATAATTTTTTTCAAGATAAAATCTATCACTAAATCTATCTACATAACTATAAATATATTCTTTAAAACTACAATTATCAAGATTTTTTATTTCTTCTATATCAAAACTATTAAATCTTTTTTTCTTAGTAGCATTAGAATCAATTATATATCCCCCACCTATAGTATAAAGTGGAGAAAAAAGTCTTAATATAAATCTATCATTTCTTTTACTTATAATTGGTTCTTCTAATCTTAACTGAACAATATATTCTCTATTAGATTCCAATTCTTCGTTTTCCAATAAGATTGCTCTACATAAAACTTCACCAGATCCTAAGTATAAATGAAATCTTGTTCTGTTAGTTATTTCAAAAGGTAAATTAACAGTCTTTAATTTAACATCAATAATATTACTTTCAGTAAAAGTATTATTTGGTATAAGTACTGAACCTTTTGGTACATCTTCTTTTTTTAAATTTGCCAGGTTTACAGCAACACGCTGTCCTGAGTAAGCTATATCAACATTATTATCGTGCACCTGTAAATTTCTTATTTTTGTTAATTTATTTGCCGGATAAATCAAGATTTCATCATCAAGATTTAATGTTCCCGAAATCAATGTTCCTGTAACAACGGTACCGAAACCGGTTATAGAAAAAGATCTATCAACGTATAATCTAGGATTTGAATTTAAATCTTTTTCCGGTAATGTATTCACTATTCTTATTATTTCATTTTTTAATTGCTCAATTCCTGTTTTTTCAGTTGAAGATATTTCCACTATTTTTGCATCTTCTAAAAATGTTCCGGAAACTTCGTCAGCTATATCTAATTTAACAAGCTCTATCCAATCTTTATCAACTAAATCACATTTCGTCAAAGCGATAATTCCATTTTTTATACCTATTAAATTTAGAATGTCTAAATGTTCCTTAGTTTGAGCCATAATTCCTTCATCAGCAGCAATAACTAAAATTATCATATCCATACCACAAACGCCGGATAACATATTTTTTATAAATTTCTCATGACCGGGAACATCAATAATTCCAACTCTAAGCTCATCAGTTAAGTCAAAATGGGTAAAACCTAATTCAATAGAAATACCTCTATTTTGTTCTTCTTTTAGTCTATCTGTATTTCTTCCGGTTAATGCTCTTATTAAAGTTGTTTTACCATGATCTATATGTCCCGCCGTTCCAACGATAATATTTTTCTTATTATCCATATTATTCTCCTATTAATGAATTTAATGCATCTTTAATTATACAAAATTCATTTTCAAAAATAGTTCTTATATCAAAAATTAAGTTTCCCTTATGAATTCTTGCGATTATAGGAATTTTATTATTTCGTAATTTTTCTTCTAGTTCATTTTCTGTAAATGATTTTGAAATTACTTTGACCGCTTTAGATGGCAATTTTTGAGTTGGAAGCGAACCTGCTCCAACTTCTGAATCAATATCTATAATTTCATAAGAAAATTCATTATTTGAACCTAAATATTCTATAAATTTTTGAGCTTTACTATATAATTCATCTATTTTAATGGTTAACATATTTAATGTTGGTATTTTTGATATAGCTAATTCTTCGTCAATATAATATGAAAATACAGCTTCTAATGCTGATAATGTAAATTTATCAACTCTTAATGCTCTAGTTAATTGATTTTTTTTCATTTTTTCAATATATTCTTTCTTACCAACAATGATACCAGCTTGAACTCCACCTAACAATTTATCTCCGCTGAAACTTACAATGTCAACTCCATTTTTGATACATTCTTGTACAGTTGGCTCATGAGATAATCCATATTTAGATAAATCTATAAGAACTCCTGAACCTAAATCTTCAATAATAGGAATATTATATTTTTCTTTTAAACTATTTAATTCAAATGAAGACACGGATTCAGTAAATCCTAAAATTTTAAAATTACTTTGATGAACTTTAAATAACGCAGCTGTATTTTCATCAATTGCATTTTCATAGTCACTAAGATGTGTTTTATTAGTTGTTCCTATTTCTTTAAGTTCTGCTCCACTTTCTCTGCAAACATCGGGAATTCTAAAAGACCCTCCAATTTCAACAAGTTCACTTCTACTTGTAATTACATTCTTTCCTTTTGCCATTGTAGATAATATCAACATAACTGCAGCCGCATTATTATTTACAACCATACAATCTTCAGCTCCGGTAATTTTTTTAATGATTTCACTTAAGTGAGAATACCTTGATCCACGTTCACCTTTTTCTAAATCATATTCAAGATTAGAATATCCAACAGAAATATTTTTTACATTTTCTAAAATTTCATCATTTAAAACGGATCTTCCAAGATTGGTATGAATTACAACTCCTGAAGCATTTATAACTTTTCTTAGGCTGAAAATTTTCTTATTTAATAAATTTTTTTGAATATTTTCAATTAAATTTTCAATTTTATTTGATATTAAACTTTTATCACAACCATTTGAAATATTCATTCTTATATTGTTAAGTTCCTCATGTATAGATTCCATAACTAAATTCTTAGAATTTTTTTCCAAAAGATTTTTGATTACTTCATCTTCTAATATTTGGTCAACTTTAGGTATCATCTTGTATAAGTTCATAAATTTCTCCATTATCTAAATATATTATTTTACTATTAAATATTTTTCTTTTTTTTCAACAACTTTTCCTATAACAGCAAATCTTGTAGGAATATCTTTTAGTTTATCTAAAATTTCGTCAAGTTCATTTTCGGGAACTGTAATTAAAAGTCCTCCTGAAGTCTCCGGATTAAACATTATATTTAGTAATGCTTCATTAATATCATTTTCAGAAATATAATTATCCCCAACAAATTTCTTATTATCATAACAACCCTTAGGAATAAGTCCCATATTAGCATAATCAATAGCGCCTTTTAAAATAGGCAAATTATAGCTATCAAGCACAAAAGTAGTTCCAGATCCTTTAGCCATTTCATAGCAATGACCCATTAATCCAAATCCGGTAATATCAGTACAAGAATTAATTGTATAATTTTCTACAGCTCTTTTTGCATATTTATTAAGAGTTTCCATAGCATGAACTGCATCTGTAATTTCTTCTTCAGTTGCAATTCCACCTTTTATAGCAGTATTTATTATACCAAGTCCTAATGGCTTTGTTAAAATTAAAATATCACCAACCCTAGCAGATGAGTTTTTCCAAACTTTATTAGGATGAACAAAACCTGAAACACTTAACCCATATTTAGGTTCATCGTCTTGGACTGTATGTCCACCAATAAGTAAACATTCAGCCTCCTTCATTTTCTCTAAACCTCCCTTTAATATTTCTGTTAAAATCTTTGGTGGTAAACAATTTGGAAAACATACAATATTCATCGCCATAGTAGGCTCTCCACCCATAGCGTAAACATCTGAAAGAGAATTAGTAGCAGCTATTTTTCCAAAAGTATAAGGGTCATCAACTATTGGAGTAAAAAAGTCCAAAGTTTCTATTAAAGCTAATTCATCATTTATTTTATAAACTGCTGCATCATCAGAAGTTTCTATGCCTACTAGTAAATCTTTATTATTTATAGAAGTTTTGTTATCCAATCCGGATAATACCTCGTCCAGAATATCTGGACCAACTTTAGCGGCTCATCCTGAGGTTTTTGCATATGAAGTTAATTTTACATTTTTTATATCAATATCTTTCATTTATTTCTCCTAATCTACTGTTATATCATTTTTTATTTTTTCAAAAGTTTTCTTTCCTATACCTGAAACCTTTGTAATATCTTCAATTTTAGTAAACTTATTTTTTTCTCTATACTCTATAATAAGTTTAGCTTTATTCTCTCCTATTCCAGTTAATTTACAAAGCTCTTCTTTACTTGCAGTATTAATATTAATTAATTTACTATTATTTCCGTCAGACTTATTATTATCATCGCTAGATTCGTTGCTTGAATCTTTATTAGTTTCTCCAATTTTGTAAATATGTATTTTCATTTCATCTTTAAGTTTTGTAGCTAAATTTATTTTGCTTTTTTCAGCATTTTCAGTCAATCCACCTGCTGCTTGAATTGCATCATTAACTCTATCCCCTATTTTCATCTTATATACACCAGGATTTTTCACTTCTCCATCAATATGGACATATATTTCAGAATTTTGTTTGTTATTTTCCAGAGAACCATCTTCACTTTGTTGTTTATTTTCACTATTAATGTTTTCTATGACTTTTTTCTGATTATTAGATGACATAAATTTATAACCAAAACCAAGAAGAGTTAATCCTAAAAACATTGAACCGATTAAAATAATATCTTTTTTATTTTTTAACATAATACACCTCAATTATTGCATTTACGAAATAAAAATACATAGTAATTATATCATATTATTACAAAAAAATCTAATTTTAATATTTAAAAGATTATATATTAAAAATATTTAATATATTGTATAATTTAAATTATATTTATTTTAGAATTCTCCAAACTTTCGTTATTACAAATATTATACGATTATTAAAAAATGAGATGTTTAATACACCTCATTTTAAAAATCAAAGTTAAATTAAAATTCACATAACCCAACTGTTCTTGGGAATGGTAATACATCTCTTATATTTTGCATTCCTGTTAAATACATTAACATTCTTTCAAATCCTAATCCATATCCTCCGTGTTTTGTTCCGCCAAATCTTCTTAAGTCTAAATACCAAGAATAATCTTCAATATTCATATTTGAATCTTTCATTTTTTGTTCCAATATTTCAAGTCTTTCCTCTCTTTGACTTCCTCCTATTAGTTCTCCTATACCCGGAACTAACATATCAGTTGCTGCAACAGTTTTATTATCATCGTTTAATCTCATATAGAATGCTTTAATTTCTTTTGGATAATCTGTTAAAAAAACAGGTCCCTTTACGATTTTTTCACAGATATATCTTTCATGTTCTGTTTTTAAATCAACTCCCCATTCAACTGGGTATTTGAAATTTTCTTTAGATGATTTTAATATTTCGATTGCTTCAGTATATGTCATAACTTTAAATTCTGAATTAACAACAGAATTTAGTCTTTCGAGTAATCCCTTATCTATAAAATCATTAAAAAATTTCATTTCATCAGGTGCATTTTCTAAAACAAAATTTATAATGTATTTAACCATATCTTCTGATAGTTTAATAACATCAGTTAAATCAGCAAAAGCTATTTCTGGTTCAATCATCCAAAATTCAGCAGCGTGTCTAGTAGTATTTGAATTTTCAGCTCTAAATGTTGGTCCAAATGTATAAATATTTCTATATGTCATTGCAAATGCTTCGCCTTCTAATTGACCACTAACTGTTAAATTTGTAGGTTTTGAAAAAAAGTCTTGAGTGAAATCAACTTCTCCATTTTTTGTTCTTGGTACATTATTTATATCTAAATTTGTAACTCTAAACATTTCGCCAGCACCTTCTGCATCGCTTGCTGTTATAATTGGGGTATGTGCATAAACAAATCCTCTTTCAAAAAAGAACTTATGAATTGCATAACTCAATATTGATCTAACTCTAAAAACTGCATTAAATGTATTTGCTCTTGGTCTTAAATGTTGGATAGTCCTTAAAAATTCAAATGTATGTCTTTTCTTTTGAAGAGGATACTTATCAGTGGATTCTCCTTCAACAACTATTTCAGAGGCATTAATTTCAAAATTTTGTTTTCCACCTAGACTTTTAACAATTTTACCCTTTACTATAATTGCAGAAGGTAATAGTAATTTCGATATAGTTTGAAAATTATCTAGTTTTGATTCAACCACAATTTGGATACTTTTGAAAGTTGTTCCATCATTAAGCTCTATAAAACCTATATTATTGTTAAAACGACTATTTTTTATCCAACCCGCTACTTCAACTTCTTTGTCAATAAAATTTTCTTCATTTGCAAAAATATCTTTTAGTAAAAACATTCTATTCCTCCTCTAATTTATCAAAAAAATTTTTTTCATATCCAATATTTTTTGGATTATAAAATTTTAAATCTTTAATTTTTTCAGGCAGATACTCTTGGCCTGTATTCATATTTTCATAATCATGAGGATACTTATATTCCTCATTTTTTTTCGAAATTGCTCTTGAATTTCTCAAAAAGTTAGGAACTTCTTCAAGCCCATTTTCTTTGATATATTTTAATGCTTTATTTATAGCTAAATATGATGTGTTGCTTTTTTCACTACAAGCAAGGTAAATCGCACATTGTGATAAAATAATCCTCGCTTCAGGCATCCCTATTTTTTTAACAGATTCTGCACAAGAATTTGCTAAAATCAGTGCATTTGGATTTGCATTTCCAATATCTTCTGATGCAAAAATTATCATTCTTCTAGCAATAAAATTGATATCTTCACCAGAAATTAGCATTGATGCTAAATAATAAACAACAGCATCAGGATTCCCAATTCTCATAGATTTTATAAAAGCAGAAATAAAATTATAATGTTTATCTGAATTTTTATCATAATATACTTTTACCTTATCAAGAATATTCTTAATTTTATTTTCAGATATAACTTTATCTTCAGATTCTAAATTATCAATAATCAACTCAAGATAATTTAATGCGGTTCTTGCATCCCCATTTGACATTTTTATTAAATAGCTTATGCCATCTTCTGTATAGCTTATTTTTTTATTCTTTAAAATTTCATCATTTAAAATAGCATTATCAATTATATCTTTTAAATTTTCAAAACTAAGTGCTTGTAGTTCAAAAACAATAACTCTTGATAATAATGCATTATTTACCTCATAAGCAGGATTCTCTGTAGTAGCTCCAATAAATATTATATCTCCATTTTCTACATATTCAAGTAAAAAATCTTGTTGTATTTTATTAAATCTATGTATTTCATCTATAAATAATATAGTTCTTTTATTATACATTGATAAATTATCTTTTGCAAGTTCAATTATTTCTTTAATCTCCTTTGTTCCAGATGTAACTGCAGAAATTTTTACAAAATAATTATCAGTACTACTAGAGATAATATTTGCAAGTGATGTTTTTCCCGATCCTGGTGGACCATATAATATCATTGACGAAAATCTATTATTTTTTATCATGTTTTTTAGCACAGAATTATTTTTTATTATATTATCTTGACCAATAAAAAAAGATAAATCCTTTGGTCTCATTCTTTCGGCCAATGGTTTTGATAATTTAGAAAATAAATTGTAATTCATTTTAAATAAATCCATATTTTCCTCTTTTCTATAAAATTAGTACCTCGAAAACTCGAGGTACTTAATTTTTAATATTTCTTTAATTCTTTAACTTTTGAAGCTTTACCAACTCTATCTCTTAAGTAATATAATTTTGCACGTCTTACTTTACCACGTCTAATTACTTTTAAACTTTCAATTCTTGGTGAATGAATTGGGAATGTTCTTTCAACACCAACTCCTTGTAATACTCTTCTTACAGTAAAAGTTGCTCTTGATCCTTTTCCTTGTTTTTTAATTACAGTTCCTTCAAAAGCTTGAACTCTTTCTCTATTTCCTTCTTTGATTTTATATCCGATAACAACTGTATCACCAACATTAAAATCAAATTTCTCTTGTCTTAATTGTTCATTTTCAATTTGTTTTATTATATCCACAATAATTCCTCCTAGTATCAATGTTCTTAATTTATTTTATATAAAGCAGCGGAACATCCTATTTATTTTTTAAAATATACTTTTCATATAAGTCAGGTCTTTTTTTCTTTGTGTTTTCTAATGAAGATTCTTCTCTCCATTTTTCAATCTCTTTATGATTTCCACTAAGTAAAACTTCTGGAACTTCAATTCCATTAAAATCTCGAGGTCTTGTAAAAACATCATATTGTAACAAGTTATTATAGTGAGAATCCGTAGAAGCACTATCTGAATTGCCTAATACTCCATCCACCATTCTACAAACAGCATCCATAACTAACATAGCCGGAATTTCTCCTCCTGTTACAACATAATCACCTACAGAAATTTCTTCATCCACAAAATTATTTATAATTCTGGAATCAATACCTTCATAATGTCCACATAAAAATATTAAATGTTCATTTTTAGATAATTCTTTACATTTATTTTGTGTTAAAACTTCTCCTTGTGGAGAGAGAAATACAACTTTAGAATTATCCTTTTTACTAAAGTTTATAGCATCAAAAACAGGTTGCACTGTCATCAACATACCTGCTCCACCACCATATATTTCATCATCAACTTTATTATGTTTGTCTTTAGAAAAATCTCTGATATTCAAAATTTCAAGTTTAACAATGCCTTTTTCAATGGCTTTCCCTAAAACACCATAATTTCTTATTGAATCGATAAAATCTGGAAATAAAGTTAAAATTGTAATCTTAATCATTTAACATACCATCTATTATATTTACTTTCATTATAGATTTTTCAATATCAACATCTTTTATGAACTCTTTTACTGCAGGTATATACACATTTTTTCCATTATAATCAATATTATAAACATCATTAGCCAATGTTGTCAAAACATCTTTTATTTTTCCAATAAATTTATTATCTTGATCATATACATCTACTCCTATTAGCTTATATATATAATATTCATCTTCAGGAAGTTCTAATAAATTACTTTCTTCAATGAAAAGTCCTTTATTTTTAAATTCCAACACTTGATTTATATTGTCATACTCATTAAAAGTTAACAAAGCAAGATCAGAACTCAACTCCTTGACGGATTTAATGGTAACAGGTATTTTTTTATCAATATAAAATATACAATCCGCATTAAATCTATCAATATTGGAAGTTAATGAATAAATCTTTACAGTTCCTTTTATTCCATGAACATTTATAATTTTTGCAACTTCTATAAATTCCATAATACTAATTTATTTCTATTATTACCTTTTTACCTAACTTCATTGCAGAAGATCTAACAATTGTTCTAATAGCTTTAGCAATTTTACCCTGCTTACCTATAATTTTCCCAATATCATTTTCATCTGCTTTAATAAAAATCTTTAACAATTCTCCATCTTCTTCAGTAGTTATAACTAAATTTTCCGGATTGTCAACCAAAGATTTTACAATAAATTCAACTAATTCTTTCATATACACAGTCCTTATTTATTCTCAGAATATATATTATTATTTTTGAATAATCTATTTACCGTATCAGTTGGTTTTGCACCATTTTTAATCCAAGCATTTACTTTTTCAGCATCAACTTTAATTTCTTTTGATTCTGTTAGTGGATTATAATATCCAATTTCTTCGATAAATTTACCATCTCTTGGTGCTCTTGAATCGGCAACAACTATTCTATAAAATGGTTTTTTCTTTGAACCCATTCTTTTTAATCTAATTTTAACTGCCATATTGTCCTCCTTAAAATTTATTTAAAAAAAGGTAAACCGAATTTTCCTTTTTTCTTAGCTCCTTTAGTCATTTCTTGCATTTTTTTCATCATTTTTTTACTATCTTTAAATTGTTTAAGCAATTTATTAAGATTTGTAATACTTGTACCTGAACCTTTAACAATTCTTTGTCTTCTTGAATTATCAATAATATCCGGATTTTCTCTTTCTTTTTTTGTCATTGATAAAATCATAGCTTCTATTTTATCAAGTTCTTTTTCATCAATATTTACATCTTTTAGCATTTTAGAATTCACGCCGGGCATCATAGAAAGTAAATCTTGTAATGGACCCATATTTCTAACTTGTTGCATTTGATTTAAAAAGTCATCCAATGTAAAACTTTGCTTTCTGATTTTTTCTTCAAGCTCTTTTGTCTGTTTTAAATCAAATTGCTTTTGAACTTTGTCTATTACAGATAAAATATCTCCCATTCCTAAAATTCTTGATGCCATTCTATCAGGATAGAATTGTTCCAAATCATCTAATTTTTCACCTACACCTATAAATTTAATAGGTTTTCCTGTGATAGCCTTAATAGACAAAGCGGCTCCACCTCTAGCGTCTCCATCTAATTTAGTCATTATCACTCCGGTAATGTCTAATTCATTATTAAAACTTTCAGCAACATTAACAGCATCTTGTCCCGTCATAGAATCTACCACTAATAAAATTTCGATAGGACTAACCGATGATTTAATAGATTTCAATTCTTCCATAAGTACATCATCTATATGTAGTCTACCAGCGGTATCTAAAATAACTATATCTTTTGAATTAGAATTTGCAAATTTAATTGATTCATTTGCTATTTTTGTAACATCTTTACAATCATCAATAGTAAATACTGGAACATCAACTGATTTACCAACAACTTGCAATTGCTTTATTGCTGCCGGTCTATAAATATCACATGCTACTAGTAATGGCCTTTTATTTTGTTTTAAAAAGTATCTAGCAAGTTTTCCAGCATGTGTAGTTTTTCCTGCACCTTGTAAACCGCAAAGCATAATAACAGTTGGAGGATTAGAGTCAATTTGAATTTTCTCTTCTTTTTTCCCCATAAGAGCGGTAAGTTCTTCATTTACAATTTTGATAACTTGTTGTGCAGGAGTCAAACTCTCCATAACTTCTTTACCAATTGCTCTTTCTTTTACATTACTTATAAACTGTTTTACAACTTTGAAATTTACATCAGATTCTAAAAGTGCAAGTTTAACTTCTCTCATTGCAAGGTCTACATCTTTTTCAGATAATTTTCCCTTACCTCTTAATTTATTTAATGCTCCTTGAAGTTTTTCGGATAAATTCTCAAATATCATTCCTGTCACTTCCTATAAATCATTTTCAATAATTTCATTATTTTTCTTTTGAATAATATCTAGAATATTAAGCGAAGGAGAATCTTCTATTTTTGATTTTTCAATTAATAAATTAATTTCTTTTAGACTACTATTTATTTTATCAAATTTAGAAATTAATTTTAATTCATCTTCATAAAATCTTAATTTTTTTTCTGCTCTACTTAAAATATCTGATATACCTTGTTTAGAAATTCCATTTAATTCAGCGATTTCCTTGAGAGATAAATCTTCATTACAATGTTGATCAATAACATTATATTGCTTATCACTAAGAAGTTTACCATAATAATCAAACAGAACAGCTATCTCAACTATTTTTTCCATAATCACCTCTTAAATAGGTCAAGTTTTTTTCTTGACCTTTATATTATACCATTAAATATATATTTGTCAATACTTTTTTAAAAAAATTTTTTTCAAAAAAAATTAACGTATTTTTCAACGTTAATTTAAAATAATTAATTAAATATTGCATTTACAAAATCCTCATCATTGTAATCTTGCAAATCATCTATTTGTTCTCCAATACCAATTTGCTTAACAGGAATTTCCATTTCAAGTTGAATTGTAAAGACAACACCACCTTTAGCAGTACCATCTAATTTTGTTAAAATTACACTATCAATATTTGCTGTTTCCCTAAATTCTTTAGCTTGAACAATAGCATTTTGTCCGGTTGTTGCATCGAGAACAAGTGTAACTTCCTTATTCGCTTCAGGATATTCTCTATCTATTACCCTAGCAATCTTATTCAACTCATTCATTAAATTTTTTTTATTATGAAGCCTACCTGCAGTATCACAAATTAAAATATCAATATTTTTACTCTTTGCACTTTGAATTCCATCATATACAACAGATGCCGGATCAGCTCCTTCTTCATTTGAAATTATTGGAACACCGGATCTATTAGCCCATTCAGTCAGCTGTTCAGTTGCTGCTGCTCTAAAAGTATCTGCAGCAACTAGCATTACATTTTTCCCTTTTGACTTAAATTTATTTGCTAATTTTCCTATAGATGTGGTTTTTCCGACACCGTTTACTCCAACAACTAGTATAATTGTCGGTACACCATCTACAATATTAAAATCGTGATTTAATTCTTTTGAAGCTAACTTTGAGTTCATAAGCTCAATTAATTTATCTTTGATTAAAGACGGTTCAGTAATTTTTTCCTTTTTAACAATTTCTTTTAAATCATCTATTAGTTCCATTGTAACATTTGCACCAATATCTGCAGAAACTAAAATATATTCTAATTCTTCAAATAATTCTTCATCTATTTTTGTTGACATAGATAGTAAATTATCTATCTTACTTGACAAATTATTTCTCGTATTTACTAATCCCTTTTTTAATCTTTCAAAAAAACTTTGCTTCTTTTCAGTAACTTCTTCGGCTTCGTTTTCTTCTTTTTTCTTTCCCAAAAAATTAAACATATTATTTTTTCTCCTTATTAAATGTCATAGAAACTATTTTACTAACTCCCTTTTGTTCCATAGTTACACCATAAATCATATCGGCCATTTCCATAGTAGGTTTTCTATGAGTTATCATTATAAATTGTGTTTCTGTTAAATAATTCTTCAAATATTCAACATATCTTAATATATTAGAATCATCTAATGCGGCATCGACTTCATCTAAAATACAAAAAGGTGATGGTTTTGTTTCAAAAATAGCAAATAGTAGTGCTACTGCTGTTAGTGATTTTTCTCCTCCTGACATTAAAGATAAAGTCTGCATTTTCTTTCCTACAGGTTTAGCAATAATATCTATTCCACAATTTAAAATATCTTCACTGTCAAGTTCAAGTCTAGCTTCGCCACCGTTAAATAAAATTTTAAAAATATTTGAAAAATTCTCATTAATAGTTTTGAATTCATTAATAAAAGTTTTTTTCATTGTATTTTCCAATTTTAATATAATTTTATTTATATCTTCTATAGAATTTTGTAAATCTATTTCTTGTTTTTTTTGAAATTCAAGCTCGTTTTTTACTTTTTCAAACTCTTCTATGGAATCATAACTGAAAGAACCCAGTTCTCTTAAGTTTTCTTTTAACCTTTTCAATTCTTCTTTAGTAAATTGCTCATTCTTATATAATTCCATTTTTCTTTCGCAATCTTCCAAAGTTAAAGAATATTCATCACAAAGTCTATTGATTAAATTTGAAAATTGTTCTTTTAAATTTGATATTCTAAGCTCATTTTTCTCGATTTCTTTTTCTAAAGTTAAAGATTTTTCACTTAACTCAGAATATCTTTTTGAAATTTCTTCATTATCTAATATCAGTTTTTTCCTCAAATCAGCATTTTTACTAATAGAATTAGTTAATTCATCAGTCTTTAATTTTATTTCTATAATAAGCTGTTCTATCAATTCTATTTCAGCTAAATTATTCTTTAGTTGTAACTCGGATTCTATTAACTCTGATTCCTTTAGCTTAAGTTTACTCTCATTAGAATTCTTGTTTTCTAACAAAATATTTTTTGAATTATCTAAAATATTTATATCTCTCTCAATCGAATCTAAATTATTTATAACAATTATTTCATTTTTTTCCAATTCTAAAATAAGATTTTTTAATCCATTTATTTCTAAATTGTATTTATTAATTTCATCATCTATAAGAATACTTTTTTCCTTATAAAGAATTAACTCCTTTTCTTTATCAGAAGTAAAACCTTGATGATTTTCTTTGTAATTATCTATCTCGTCAATTTTTTCAGAAATTTTTCTTACATCAAATTCATTTAAATAGATAAGCTTTTGCAAAGAATCAATTTTTAATTTTACATCTTCTTTTTCACTTTTCAGATTATCTAAATTTTCTTTATTTGACTGTAAATCAGTTTTTACTTCAAAAATTCTATTTATATTATTCTTTAAGCTAGTTTCTAAATTTTCAATATCTGATAAAGCTTTTGCTAACTGCTGTTTCCTACCAATTATAGAAAAAGAATTTTTACTAGATTTATATCCTCCGGAAATGGAACCCCAACTATTTATAACATCACCATCTAGCGTAACTATTCTAAATTTATTTTTAAACTTGTTAGATAATTTTATTGCGATATCCATATTTTCACATATTACAGTATTCGCTAAGAAATAATCGACTATATTTCTATAATCATTATCACATGTTATTACATCATTAGCAAAAGATAATATATCAGAATCTATAATATTACTGCGTTCTTTTTTTAATAATATTTTTGAAATAGGAAAAAAATTAAGTCTTCCAATTTTATTAGCTTTAATTTTCTCAATTATTTTTTTAGCTTCCAAATCATTATGAACAACAATACCTTGTAAATTTGAAGATAAAACAGTATCAATTGCTTTTTTATACTTCTCTTCAACAGAAATAAGTTCTCCCAAAGTCCCACGAATCATCGACTTTAACTCAGTTTCTCTATCACAAAGTTTAAATAAATCTTGAACTGATTTACCATATCCTTCATAATTTCTAATATAATTTTTTAACATAATAATTTCTTTATTCTTATAATTTATCTCATTATTTATATTAGAAACCTGATTATTTAAAGAAATAAGTTCTTTTTCTAATTCTGATATAAGTTGTCTCTTTTCATAAATAGTTAAATCAATATTTTGTACTTTTTGATTATTTGATTCTAAAAGTGAGTTATTCTCAGATAATTTTTTTTCTATATTTTCTTTTTCAATATTTAATTTAGTTACTTCTTCAGTATTTTCTTCAATTTTCTTTTTTATGCTATCAGTTATAATTTCATTAGCTCTTTTTTCAGTTTCTAAATCGCTAATTTTATTTTCAATTTCCTCTTTTTCTAGGAAGAATTTATCTAGAATTTGAACTTTAGAACTCAAAAGTTCTTTGTTTTTTGATAATTCATTCTTTACCTTATTTTTGTCATCAATATAGTTTTTTAAAATCGAATTTTTTTCAGAAAATTTTTTTTCCTGTTCTGATATTTCAAGATTAATTTTTTCTAAATTATCAATATATTCCTGTTTTAATTTTAAGGATTGTTCATTATTTAATCTTATAAACTTATTTCTTTCAATTAAAACATTTTTTTTATTAGTAATATTATTCTTTTTGTTATTTATTCTATCCAATTCAGCAGAGTCTTTTTCAATTACATTAGTTATATTATTGAGTTCCTCTTTTAATGGTGAGATTTTTAATTTTACATTTTCAAATTCTTTATTTATATCAAATAATTCTTCTTTATTGATTTCTAAATTTTCTGAATATTTATTAAAATTACTGTTTAAATTGTTATAATCTTTATATGAAATAGAAAATTCAGCTTTTTCAATATTCTCTAATAAAGCAATACCTTTTTTAGCCTTAGTAGATTGTCCTTTTAAAAAGCCATATCTATTTTCATTTTGAATAATTATATCTCTTAATCTTGTTAAATTATCTTTAGCTTTGAATAACTTCTTTTGTGATTCGTTTTTCTGGTACTTAATTTTTGAAATACCTGAAGCCTCTTCAAAAATGGCTCTTCTATCCTCTGACTTTCCATTTATAATTTCTTCAATTCTACCTTGACCGATTATTGAATAACCTTCTCTTCCTACACCAGTATCTAAAAATAATTCTCTAACTTCTTTCAATCTTACATTGGATTTGTTTATAAAATAATCACTTTCACCCGTTCTATATAATTTTCTTGAAATAGTTACTTCTTTAAAATCAATAGGTATTACATTATCTGAATTATCGAAAGTTATACTAACAGTTGAATAATTTTTTTTAATTTTGTTATCTGTTCCGGAAAAAATAACATCTTCCATTTTGCTTCCTCTTAAGGTTTTAGCACTTTGTTCTCCTAAAACCCATCTGACAGCATCAGCAACATTACTTTTCCCACTTCCATTTGGTCCTATTATCGCTGTGATATTAGTCTCAAAATCTAATTTTATCTTATCAGCAAATGATTTAAAACCATTTATTTCAATGCTCTTAAGTCTCATCAATTCTCCTTAAAATATTTTTATTAAAATAATAATCTATAAAATCATTCATATAAACTATATTTTCATTAAATTTTAAAATATTTTTCTCCAAAGTAAGAGTTTTTATTTTTATATTAATATTATATTTTTCTTTAAAATATTTTAAATTTGATCTTTTATTTCCAACAATTTTTGAAACTTCTGAATTGTTACATTTAATAGTAATATCATCTTTAATATCAAAAAAACACATATAATACTCTATAAAATCTCTATAAACCGAACTTTCAACAAGTTCTCTAAATGCAGGATGATATGGTCCAGCAACTATATCTCCATCTTCAGAAATGTTATCACTACTCTGTAATCCTAATCTTATTATAGGTATATCGTAATATTTAAATATTATGTAAATATATTTACACAAATAAATAGAATCTTCAAGACTCATTGGTATATATTTTTTAAAATAATAAAGTCTTTCCAATTCTGTATCTCTTATAATAAGCGTAGGATAAATTCTAACAAAATCCGGATTAATTTTACACAATTCAAAAGCAGTATTAATTACCATATCAAAAGTGTCTCCATAAAGTCCAACCATCATTTGTAATCCCAATTTAATATCATATTTTTTTATAAGTGTAGATGATTTATATATGCATTCTACATCATGTCCTCTGTTATTTAAATCTAAAGTACTTTTAGTGATAGACTGAACGCCTAATTCTATAGTTTTAACTTCATATTTTTTTAAAATATCTAAAATTTCATGATTTATGTAATCAGGTCTAGTTGATAATCTTATAGAGCTCACAAATCCTTTATCTATATATTCCTTAGCTATGTCAAGATAACTAATCATTAAATTCTTATCTAACCCAGTAAAACTACCTCCATAAAATGCAATTTCTATAGGAATAGTTTTATTCTTAAAATATGAAATATACTGCTCAATATTTCTTCGTATATCAACTTCATCAAGAACATCAACAAAATTTGTTATCTTTCTCTGATTGCAAAAGATGCAATCGTGAGGACATCCCATATGTGGTACAAAAATTGGAATTATATTACATTTATTCACTTATAGCTCCTGATTTTATAAGAGCATCTCTCGCCGCTTGTTGTTCAGCCTGTTTTTTATTTTTTCCGGTTCCATATCCCTTTACAACATCATCAATATTTACACACATATCAAATTCTTTATCATGATCAGGACCTCTTTCTGCAACAAGGGTATAACTAATTTTAGTTGTAGCATTTTTATGAAAATATTCTTGCAAATAACTTTTATAGTCTTTTATAAAAATATTTTTATCTATCTTATAAACAACAGTGTCAAAAAAGTATTTGTTAGCTATTTCAGTAACAACTTCCATTCCTCCATCAAGATATAAAGCTCCAAAAAGTGCCTCAAAAGTATCAGCTAAGATGCTATTTCTATTTCTACCTCCAAAGCTATCTTCTCCTTTACCTAGCAGAAGATATTTTCCCAAATTAAAAGTTCTTGCCGCATAAGAAAAAGATTCTTCACAAACAACTTTACTTCTGATTTTAGTTAGATATCCCTCATCAGAGTTTGGAAATTGTTCATATAATTCAACACTCACTATAAAACCTAAAATAACATCTCCTAAAAATTCAAGTCTTTCATTAGAAATTGTAGCATCTTTACATTCATTTAAATATGATCTATGAACAAATGCTAAATTTAACAGTTCTAAGTTTTTAAATTTATATCCGAGTACTTCCATTAACTCATTTAATAACTCTTTTCTTTCCTTAGTAATCATAAAATTACCTCTTAAATATTTTTTTCTATATATTCTACTAAATCTCTAACTGTTACAATCGAACGTATAGTTTCTTCATCTAATTCAAGATTATATTCATCTTCAATATCCATAATAACACTTAAAACTTTTATAGAATCAGCTTGTAAATCTTCTCTAAATTTAGTATCTAAATTTATTTCTTTACCTTTAAAGGCGTTTTGTAAAAACTCTTTTACTTTTTCAAAAACCATTATTTTTCTCCTCTCTCAATTTTTTCTTCAATTTTTAAATTTATATCTTTTTTTATATAATCAACCATTGAAACAATTCCTGAAACAACAGCTTTTTCATCACTACTTCCATGTCCTTTAAATACAACTTTTTTTAATCCCAACATAGGACAAGCACCATACTCTTTATAATCTAAGGTCTTTTTCAATTTCTTCATTGGTGATTTTATTAGAAGTCCTCCAATCTTTCCAAGTATTGAAGACATTAATGTTTTTTTTATATTGTCCAAAATAAACTTAACTGAACCTTCAATAGTTTTAAGTACCACATTTCCATGAAAACCATCACATACTACAACATCTACATCTCCATTGAAAATATCTCTTGATTCAATATTCCCGACAAAATTCATATCCTCATTTTCCAAAACAGAATATGTTTCTTTTAAGACTTTAGTTCCTTTACCATTTTCACTTCCTATATTTAATAGAGCAATCTTAGGATTTTCTTTATTTAAAGTTTCTTTTGCGTAGATATTTCCCATTATTGCAAATTGTTTTAAAATATCAGTAGTACAATCAGTATTTGCACCAATATCCAATAAAATCATTTTATCCTTATTAGTTGGTAAAGTTATTGTTAATGCGGGTCTTTCAACATTTTCCATTCTTTTTGCTATGAAAAGTCCGGAAACAAGTGCTGCACCGGTACTTCCAAAGGAAATCAATCCATCAGCCTCCCCTTTATCCAAACACTTCATTCCTAAAACTATTGAAGCATTTTTTTTTCTTCTTACTGCAAAAGTTGGTTCTTCCGTGTTTAAAATATATTCTTTGGTATCTATAATTTCTAATCTATTTTTTAAATCATCACTAATATTTACTTTCTCTATTGTCTCTTTTGGTCCGATAACTACAAAATATAAATCTTTAAGTAATTTACTTGTTTCTATTACTCCTTTAAAAATTGTTTCTGCGCCTTTGTCCGAACCCAATAAATCAACTATTATTTTCATAATTACCTCCAACATCAATACACTTTAGTATACCATATTTATGACTTTTATACAAATTTTTTTATTTTAAAAATCAAATATATTTTTCACATTCATATAATAAAAAAACAGTAAATTTATTATAAAGTAAATTATAAATTACTGTCTTTTATGTGCCTATATGTTTTTAAAATAATCTTTAACTGCTGAAACAAAAATTTCATTATCTTCAATGTTTCTAACTGCTACTCTAATAAATTCTCTATTTTTTAAATTAATCTTTGAAGTTAAATCTTTTATAAATATATTGTAATTTTCTAGCATTTTTGAGCATAATTCTTTAGAATTTCCTTTTTTCAATTCAATAGTAAAATAATTTGCTTGAGAAGGTACAACTCTAAATTCTTCAATTTTATTTAATTCATTTAAAAATATTTTTCTAGCATTTTTGATTTCTATTAGTGCATTAGCATAAACTTTCTTATATTTATCATATATTTGAAGATAATATTCTCCAAATGAATTTATATTCCAAATTGACACATCTTTTTTAATCATAGAAATTAAATGTGAATTTGAAGTCGCAATAATACCAAGACGAATACCTGGAACTCCATAAGATTTTGAAATACTCTTTACAACAATAAAATCATCATATAAATTTAATAACTTATCATTTAAAAATGTTGAATTTTCTTCTTCAGCAAAGTCAACAAAACTCTCATCTAAAATAAATTTAATTTTTTTATCTTTAGCCCAGTCAATTAAAGTAAAAATATCTTTCTTACAAATATAATTACCTGTAGGATTATCGGGGTTTATTAAAACCAATGCTTCTATATCTTTGTCAGAATAAAATTCAATTATATCTTTAGCAGTATATGAAAAATTATCGTTTTTTGGAATAAATACTATTGATTTTTCACTATTATGTCTATTAGGATATTCTTCAAAAGTTGGTCTGATAAACCCAATATTTCCATCAATTTTTTCGATGACTGATTTTATAAGTTCAGCAGCTCCATTTCCAACAACAATATTTTCTTTTTTTATATCAAAAATTTTTGCTACAAGACTAGAATTTACATCAAGTCCTGACGGGTATTGCTCAAGCAGGACTTTAAAATTATATTTCAACTCATCTATCATTTTTTTAGGCGGAAAATATGGATTTACTAAATAACAAAAATCTAATAGTTTAGGATATCTCCAATATCCACCATATCTTATTTGATATTTTTCAAGTTTTTCATCTCCATTTGAAAAAATTGAAGAGGCAATATTAAGATCTTGTTCATCATCAATTTCATACCACTTGATATCATCTGAAATTACTTTTGCATAAATATAATTTTTGCCTAAATCAATAATTGTCTTTAAAACAGCTTCATAATAATCATTTTTTCCATTTGCACTCATATATGCCTCTAAAAATGGAAAATAAATATTTTTAGAAAATTCTTTAGAAAATTTATAAATATTTATAGTTTTAAAATAATTATCAGCATCTTCAAAGTTAAAATCTTTTCCAGGAATAAAATCTAATATTTCCTCATTTTCATTTATTTTTAAACAAGTTCCATCCATCCAACGTTCATATTTTGCAACTAAAGCTAAGTTTTTCCGATTATCTTCTAAAATTTCTGTAATCATCTTATCATCAAAAATCAAATCAGATTCAAGTAAAATACTATCTTCATTAATCATTTCATTCTTAGCAAGAAACATTGAATAAATATTATTAGTTTTATCATAAATTTCATTATTTATAAAAGTTAACTTGGTATTTATATTTAAAGATTTTATATAATTAATAAAAAATTCACTCTTATATCCTGTAACAACAATTATATTTGAAAGAAATTTTTTATCTAATATCCTTAACATTCTCTCCATTAGAGAAATACCATTTACCTCTACCATGGATTTTGTATTATTTTCAGTTAATTTTTTTAATCTACTACCAAGACCTGCGGCTAATATAACTGCTTGCATTTAAGCACCTCCTATTTATACTTTTTAAATACTAAAAATGACGGAAATTTTGGAATAAAAAATGTAGATTTTGGCGGTAGTACACAAACTTCATTAGCTAATTCCATAAATTCATCAGCATCTAACGGACAAAGTTCAATTAATACATCATTTTTTCCAAGATTTTTTTTAGCAAATAAAATCTCATTATCTCCAATATATTCAACATTTGAAAAGTTTAAAATTCTAAAAGCTGTCGAAATAATTTGAGTATTCATTCTATATACATCATTGTTCCAGAACAAATCATTTTCTGTATCTTTTAACTTTACAAGGAAAGAATCATCTTGATATGATATTCTAACAAAACCTTTCTTTAATTCTCCATCATCAAAAACTTCTAAAAAGCTATTCATAAATAATTTTGCTTTTTCAAAAGAAGTAGCATCAATATTTCTAACAACTCTATGTATAGGAGAAATTGTGACTTGAGAAAAACTTAAAAAACATGAAAAAACATTGTCTTTATCTTTTAACATAGAAGAAGTATACAATCTATGATGCCCATCAGCTACATACATTTGTTCAACACTTGAAAAATTTTCTATAATTTCTCTAGCTTCGTTTTCAAAATAAACATATAAATCAATATTATCAAAATGATATTCTTTTTTATATTTTTTCATTTCAATAATTTTTTTATAATCAATTTCTTCTTTGTGTACAATGAAAACAGGAGCTGTTTCAGCATTATATATATGATAATTTGCAATCATCCCTTGAATAACATCCGGCAAAACAAGTTCATGGCATTTTATTTTTTCTGACGTATATTCTTCAATCGGCAAATCTGCAAGTACACCATAGGAGTTAAAATACTTAAAAATATAAATACACTCTTTATTATTTTCAATAGGTTGAGAATTTAATTTATCTTTACTACTTTTAGAAAGAAATAATGTATTATCATCAAAACATATTTTTTCATCATTAATTTTGGCTAAATTAATAAAATCAGAATCATAAATATTCTTAGAAATATTTATAAAACTGTTTTTTAATAAATCTATTTTCATAAAACCTCCAAAAACTAATTATTATATATCACTATAATAAAATAAATATCATTATTATAAGGAACAAAACTACGTCTATTATATCATAATAACAAATAAAAATCATCTTTATACAAATTTTAATATAAAAAGATGAGCATTTAAAATCTCATCTTTATTATATACATTATTCAATTATTAAATCATCCAATAGTAATTCTTCTGAATCTTCAATTTCTTTATCAGTTAAATTTATTGTTTCAACTTCTTTCGGAACATCTTTCTTTTCATATTCAATCCCATAAGATTCATAAATTTTTTCTTTAATTTCTTCCAAAAACGCTGGATGTTCTTCTAGATAAATTTTCGCTTTTTCCTTTCCTTGTCCAAGTTTAATATCTCCACAGCTATACCATGCACCTGATTTTTTTATTATGTTTTTATCAGCAGCCATATCTACTATAATTCCAAGTTTTGATATTCCTTCACCAAAAATTATATCAAATTCACATGTCTTAAATGGAGGAGCCATTTTATTCTTAACAACTTTTACTTTAGTTTTTGCTCCATAAGGTTCTCCATCTCCTTGCTTTAATTGTTCTGCACGCCTTATATCAATTCTAACACTTGCATAAAATTTTAAAGCCCTACCTCCTGTTGTAGTTTCTGCAGGACCACCTCCGGCATAAGGATTAGTTGAAATATTTGATCTTAATTGATTAATAAATACAACCGTTGTATTTGACTTTGAAATTATGCCTGCTAATTTTCTCAATGCTTGACTCATAAGTCTAGCATGCAATCCCATATGAGAGTCTCCCATATTTCCTTCAATTTCTGCTCTTGGAACAAGTGCTGCAACAGAATCAACTATAACTAAATCAATTCCGGAACTTCTAACTAAAGCTTCAACAATGGCTAATGCTTGTTCACCGGTATCAGGTTGTGATATAAGTAAATTATCTACATCTACTCCTAATTTTCTAGCATATTCCGGGTCTAATGCATGCTCTGCATCAATAAAGGCTGCTACTCCTCCAGCTTTTTGAGATTCTGCTATTATATGCAATGTTAATGTAGTTTTACCTGAAGATTCTGGGCCATAAATTTCCACAATTCTTCCTTTAGGTATTCCTCCAATTCCCAAAGCGATATCTAAATTCATTGCTCCTGTACTTATGGACTCTATATTTACTTTAGGAGCATCTCCCATTCTCATTATTATACCTTTTCCAAAATCTTTTTCAATTTTTTCAAGTGCAATTGATAAAGCTTTTTTTCTTTCATCTTTATCTTCTATTCTTTCGAATTTATCTGTTTTTTTTATAGCCATTTTATCCTCCTAAAATTATATATTTTTTAAATCTAAAACTTTTATATTTTTCCAAATATAATCTATTGCTGAAATAATTGTAAACACAACAGATATATACCACAATATAATATCAATATTTAATGGAATTTTAATTAATCTTGTAGAATTTAGAAGTATAAAACTTATTGCAAAAAGTTGAGTAATAGTTTTTATCTTACCATAAATACTGGCTGAAATAACTATTCCATTTGATGCAGCTATCAATCTAAATCCGGAAATTATAAACTCTCTTGCTAAAACAATGCAAACCATCCATGCCTCAACTTTCCCAAATTGTACAAGCATAACAAGTGCAGAACAAGCCAATATTTTATCTGCAAGAGGATCCATAAATTTCCCAAAAGTAGTAACTAAATTTCTACTTCTAGCCAAATATCCATCTAACATATCAGTCAAAGAGGCAATTACAAAAATTAAAAACCCTAAAATATTATTTATTCCTAAAAATAGCAAACTCATAATAAAAATAGGTACTAAAAATACTCTAAACAAAGTTAATTTATTTGCTATATTCATTACTTTCCCCTTTCAATCTATCTAAATAATCAAAACCTACTAAAATTTTTCTAGGTTTACTTCCATCTTGTTTACTTACAATCATTCTATTTTCCATTTCATCAATTATTCTTCCAGCTCTAGCATAGCCAATCTTCATCTTACGTTGTAATAATGAAATTGAAGCAGAATTTTCCTCTAAAACTATTCTAACTGCATCGTAAAATAACTCATCAACATCATCATCTTCATTATCCATATTAGAAACTTCAGATTCAATATTTTTTATAATTTCTTCATCATAAAAAACTTCTTGAGTTTGTTCTTTAATATTATTGACAACTGCTTCAACTTCACTATCAGAAACAAAACAGCCTTGAATTCTAATAGGCTTTGAAACACCTGAAGGATTAAACAACATATCTCCTTTTCCTAATAATGTTTCAGCACCGGATGAGTCAAGAATAGTTCTTGAATCAATCTGTGAAGAAACTTGGAATGAAATTCTTGAAGGAATATTCGCCTTTATTGTTCCTGTTATTACATCAACTGAAGGTCTTTGAGTAGCAACTATCAAATGAATTCCACAAGCTCTAGCCATTTGTGCAAGTCTACAAATATAAGATTCTACTTCATTTGCGCTTACCATCATTAAATCTGATAGTTCATCTATTACTATAACCAAATAAGGTAATTTTTCTAATTCATCAGTTTTTTGTTTTTCATTATATCCTTTAATATCTCTAACTTGATTATCAGAAAATAGAGTATAACGTCTCTCCATCTCTCTAACAGCCCAATTCAAAGCCGCACTTGCTTTTTTCGAATCAGTAACAACCGGGATTGCAAGATGTGGAATTTTATTGTAAATCTTAAGTTCAACTACTTTTGGATCTATCAAAATCATTTTTACATCCTCAGGAGAAGATTTAAATAAAATGCTCATAATTAAAGTATTTATACAAACAGATTTTCCGGATCCTGTCGCTCCTGCAATTAACATATGTGGCATTTTATCAATAGAAGAAACTATAATTTCTCCTGAAATTGTCTTTCCAAGTGCCATTGGCATCTTAGATGTACAATTTTGATACTCTTTTGAAGATAATATCTCTTTTAAAGATACATTTTCTTTTAAGGTATTTGCAACTTCTATACCAATTACTGATTTTCCCGGAATTGGAGCTTCGATTCTTATATCTGAAGATGCTAAAGCTAAAGATAAATCATCAGCTAAATTTACAATTTTATTTACTTTAACACCCATATCAGGTTGTAATTCAAAACAAGTTACTGTGGGGCCTTTATTTATTCTAACAACTTTTGCTCCTACTCCAAAACTTTTTAAAGTTGCTTCAATTTTTTTAGCTCTTTGTTTTAAAGTTTGTTCTGATTCAGTTTCTTTTACTCTACTTCCCTTTAATAAACTTAAAGGCGGTATCTTATATTCTATTTTTTTATCCTCAGAACTATTTATTTTTATATCCAAATCATCTGATTTTTTTTCAGAAAATTTTTCTTTTCTCTCAATATTTTTTAAATTTTCATCTGGAAACAGATTGAAACTATTTAACAGCTCTTCTTTTTTTATTTCTTCAGTTTCAATTTCTTCGTCCTTGCTAAAATTATCACTATGGTCTAAAACTACTATTTCTCTTTCTTCTAAGTTGTCTTCATTTCCAGTAATTTCTAAATTTTCATTGGCATTTTCTTCTTTTGATTGCTCTTTAAGTTTTTTTTCTTCTTTATATTTTGAATATTTATCATTTATATTTTCAAAAGCTTTTAAAATATAACTTTTCATAATTTTTAAAAAATCTACAAATGTTATATCTAAAAAAGATAGTATTAAAAATAATCCTATTATAAAAGTAAAAATATAAAGACCTATCATTCCAATCATAATATTATAAAAATATCCAAAAACAGCTCCGATATATCCACTTCCTTTTGGAATTGAGTTTTTAGCGACAGCTAATTTTATTGAAAAATTATTAGAAGAATTATTTGCCAAGTCAACCATAGCCATATAATTAAAAAATAATAACAAAGTCATAATACTACGGTTTTTATTTTTCTTATTTAATTTTCCAAAAAGCACAATTATATAAATAACTTCCATAATAAGTAAAAATATAAAATACGTACTACCGAATAAATTTTGAAAAATATTTCTAACAAAATTCCCTAAAAATCCTGTATTACCAAAAAAAGAAAATAAAATGAAAAAAGAATTTAATAAAAACAGTCCCAAAATAACATTTTTAAAAAGTTTATTTTCTCTATTAAAATTTGCTTTCTTTGTCTTCGGTTTAGTTTTTCTCTTGTTTTTCATATTTTCCCCTATCAATAACCTGTATGTCCAAATCCACCTTTATCTCTAGTTGTATCAGATAGTTCTTCTACAAGTTTAAAATCAGCTCTTTCATATTTTGTAATTATCATTTGTGCAATTCTATCATTATTTTTTATGACATATTCTTTATCAGAAATATTAACAATAAGAACCTTTATTTCACCTCTATAATCACTATCTATAGTACCAACACCATTTGCCATAGTTATACCATGTTTTAAACTCATTCCACTTCTAGCTCTTATTTGACCTTCATAACCCAAAGGTATCTCTATAAATAATCCTGTTGGAACAGCAAATCTTTCCATAGGTTTAATAACTAAATCTTCATCTAAATTAGCTCTTAAATCAAATCCTGAAGCTCCTTCTGTAGCATAAGTTGGATTCTCATTTTTGCTTCTATTTATAATTTTAACTTCCATTAAATTATCCTCCAAAATTATAATTTGAACATTTATAGTATATCAAATTTATAAATTTTAAGCAAACTACTTAATGTCATTTTTTTGAATTTTTTCCAAGTAAAAATCTTCACTAATTTTTATAAATCTTGCAGTTACATCTAACACCTCAGGTAAAAATTTATATTTACTTTTTAATTTGTTTTTTGAAAACAAAATACCTTCAAAATTAAAATCAAATTTTTCTTTATTAGACTTATTTACAAAAACTCCTTGAATTTTTGGTGATTTATCAGTAACTATAATTTCACTTGAATCATCAATCTTTATATTACTATAGATTTCCACCTCTGTATTTAAATCAAAATACAGTTTATTCCTAACATCAATGTTTATAATATTATATTTATAGTCTTTAATATATTCCGAACTTTCTAATAGAAAATTTTTAATAAAATCTTCTCTTGAACAATTCTTTAAATTATCTATATCACACAAATTTATATCTATGCTTTCCGATTCAAATCCTTTATAAGATAGATAATCCTTTAATAATTTTAAATATTGCTCATTATACATAAAATATATTTTTTCTTTATAATCATAAATTCTTAAATCTTCAGAATATGTATTTTGAATTTCATTACTAAAAATTCTTTCATATAAATTAGAGAAGTCATTGTTCAAGTTAAAATAAAAATCATCACTTAACATTTTAAGTTTACCATCAACAAAACCTTTAACTTGTAAATCAAATAAATAATTTTCAATTCTATTCTTATCAACAATTTTATATTCAGTTAATTCATTATTATTTTTTACTTCAAAGAAAATCTCATACTGACGAACAAAGTAAGATAAAGCCCCACTTTTTTTATCGTAAAAGTTTAGTTTTTTCTTTACCTTTTTGCTGTTTAATCTCAAGGTATAATTTTCAAAATTTTGAGAAAAATCGTTAATATTATTGACTTTTAATAAATCATTAATATTAACCTTTAAATTAAAATTTTCTCTTTTATTTAATTTGCTATTTACAAAATCCAAAGTAGCTTTTGTACCTAAAATTTCTTCCAAACTTATATCTTTTAGCTTTTTAGAAATAGCCTTTTCTTTTGAATTTTTATGATTATGTGTATTAAGTGTTCTATGATAAATTGAAAAAAATGTAACTACAACCAGAGAAAATATCAATAAAACAATTGGCATAATATAAGATTTTCGTTTCATATCAATTTTCTCCAGTTAAATACTCAAATTTTTTATTTTTTAAAAAAATATATTTACTATATTCTATCCCGTTAAAAGAAATTTTTAAAACCAAGTAATCTTCAATATTCTCCACATCAAAATAATCTATATCTTTTATCAACAAATTATTTCCATAATATGTTGAATTCAAAATATCTTTAGATATTCTACGTATTTCATACTTATCTCCATATTTTACTTTTTTATATACTATTTCATTTACCTTAGATATTGTATGATTTGAACTTTCACTTAAAAAAGAATTATATCTATATCTTTTTATCTCAATTCCATCTGTATTAACTTTAGTTTCTACAGAATCTGCAATTTCATTTTCCATATAACTCATTGCATAATTTATCTGCTCCAATTTTGAGTAATTTTTCCTTTGGTTTAAATTTACAAAATATGTCCCATAAAAAATATGTACACAACAAATTATGATAACACTCGAAACTGCAATTGTAATCAAAAGTTCTAACAACGTAAATGATTTTAATTTATTTTGATACATAAAATTCATATAATTTCTCCATATTATCTTTTAAAAAAATCTTTATATTATACAATTCGCCTAAATCGGAAACCTTAATTTCATATTTACTCATATCCACTTCTTTTAAAATTGGTTTATTAGTTTTAATATTATTTCTTATAAGTTCTATTGTATTTTCAATATCTAATAATTTGCTATTATTTTTTATATTCATATTCTGAATTTGTAAAAAATTATTAATTCCTGATATTATATAAATACTTATAACTGATAGAATAAAAATCGCAAAAATACATTCTATCAATGTAAATGCCTTATTTTTTAAAAAGTTATTTTTCATTTTTAATCACATTAACAAAACCTGTTACCGGTCTTATTCTAATTTCATAATTTTCTTTTTCATATGAAAACTTAAAAGTTTTTCCCTCACTTGGAATTCCATTTGTATTAAATTCCAATTTAATACTATTCAATATTTTCAAATTTTTACAATGAATTTTTTTCAATACAGATTCTCCTGATGAAATATTAAAAGTTCCATTTTCAGAATCGGATTTTAAAACAACAATTTTTCTATTTTCTATAGAAAAGACTTTTGCATTTTCAATACTTTCTGCTATTAAATTTAACTCTTCATGCGCAATTGTTTTTTTATTATTTACAAAATTAACTCTAATAACCATAACCATAACAGAAATTATAGCTAAACAGACAATCAATTCTATGAGAGTAAATGATTTTCTCTTAATCATCTTTTTCTACTATAGGTGTCACTACAACATCACCGTTTTTTATTTCAACTTTATAAACCGTTCCTTTTATAGATTTTGGCAATTTAGGGATTTCCTTTATGTATTTTTTACTTACTAATTCCTCAGTTATATCTTTATCAGATTCAACTTTTTCTTCTGATAAATATCTAAGTCCTGCCACTTCTAAAACCTTAACATTTGCAGAATGAGCAGTTTTATCAGCTTTAACTCTTGAATTGTTATATCTAGGAACTGCTATCAAAATCAAAATTGCAAGTATCGCTATGACAACTAAAAGTTCAATAAGTGTAAATGCTTTTTTCTTCAATTTTTTCATTTTAAATCCTCCTAAAAATAAATAAATAAATAATTAATTATTAAATAACTTTTACAATAAACTAATCTAATCAAAAAGTTAATTGCATCACATTTATACAACCTCACAATCTCAAAAATTGGTAAAAAAATTGCAGGAAAATTCCTGCAATTAATTTTAATTTGACCAATTTCCGTTAGTAAATACAGGAACTTCTTCTCCAGATTCAGTTATTCCAACTATATTTAACGTTTCATCTCCAACCATAAAATCAACGTGAACCAAACTATCATTAGCTCCTCTTTCTTTAAGTTCTTCTTCTGTCATCTTTTCTCCATCCTTTAAACAAGTTGGATAAGCTCTACCTAAAGCTAAATGGCAAGATGCATTTTCATCATAAAGAGTTTCAAAGAACATTGTATTTGTATTTGAAATTGGAGAATCAAAAGGTACTAAGGCAACTTCTCCTAAAGATAAAGCACCCTCATCAGTTTCTAATAGAGATTTTAAAACTTCATAACCTTTTTTTGCTTCATAACTAACAACTTTTCCATTTTTAAATTCTAACTTAAATTCATCAATTATATTTCCATTATAATTTAAAGCTTTTGTACTATAAACAACACCGTTTATTCCATCTTTATGTGGAAGAGTAAATACTTCTTCTGTAGGCATATTTGCAGTAAAACTAATTCCTTTAGAATTAAATCCACTACCTGCTGCATTCCAAATATGATTTTTTGGTAATTCAATAGTTAAATTAGTGCCTTTTTTACTGGAATATTTTAAATATTTGAATTGCTTTTCATTCAAATATTTAGCTCTTCTACTCAATTCATTAATATGTTCTTGCCAACCCTTAATAGAATCTCCTTCTCCTATTCTAGTTGTATAAAATATTAGTTCCCAAAGTTTTTCTACAGCCTCTTTTTCAGTAAGTTCAGGAAAAACAACTTTTGCCCAAGCTGGAGTAGGTGCTCCTACAACACACCAAGAATTTTTATCTGACATAAGAGATGTTGAAAAATATTTCATAGCTTTAGAATTTGCAATACTACTTGCTTTAATTTTTTCAATATCCAATCCGTCTAAATTATTTGGATCATTTCCAACAACAGAAATAAACACTGCATTACTATCAATATAATCAGTATATTGATCTACAGTCCATTTTTTAACTTCTGATAAAGTTTCGATGCTTGCATATTCAAACTTACGTCTTGTTACAATGTCATCTCTCCAAATAACATTAACATCTCCTGCACCGGCTTTATATGCCTCTTCTGTTAAAGAACGAACGAAATCTTTTGCTTCAATATTCGCCCTTATGATTACCATTTGACCTTTTTGAACATTGGCTCCTACCTTAATGATAGTTTCAGAATATTTCTTTAATTTTTCTCTAAATTCCATAACACACTCCTTAATATATTTTATAGATTTATTATACACCTTTTTAATAAAAATGCAAACCTTAACAAAACAATAAAATTTTTAATTAAAAAGAAATTTACATACCTCAAAAACTGTAATACCATTCACTATTAAGTTACATATTAAATGTGCAGTCATTGGAACATAAATATTTTTCGTTTTTATATATGAAATACTAAATGGCAAAGCCCATATCATACATAGGAATATTCCCCACAATGTTAAAGAATGTTCCAAAGCATATAAAAACATTGATAACAAAGTAGTAAATACCAATATCTTATTATTCTTAAAAGAAATTAAATTTTTTCTGAAAAATGTTTCCTCAAAAATCGGCGGAAAAATTATTGTTGATAAAATTAATAAAACTAATTTTATCCAATTATCAGCTCTCAATAAAATTATTCCCTTATTAAAATTAGGAAATATATTTTCTAAAATAATAGTAAAGTAAAATGCAACAGAAAGAAATACTACTGTTAAAATTACTTGTACAAAAAATTTTTTTCCACTTTTTATAGCATTATACCATTCTTTTATAGAAAAATCTTTTCTCATATAGAAATAGATACCTAATAATAAATAAAAACAAAAATTTGTATAAATATAAAATTGTTTCTCTACAATAAAACACGATAATACAAATAGAATTTCTATAAAAATAGGAAAAATATTTGACTTTATATATTTACTTTTCATTATTACATCTTCCTTAAATTTTTTAACTACTAATTTTCTTTCTTTTAATTAATTAACTAATGATAGTATATCACAAAATTAAATTTAGCAAAATAATTTATAAGTTTAATCTGCAATTATATAAAAAAATAATGGAAAATTTCTTTTCCATTATTTCAATCGTAATCTAAAACATAAAATATTTACTTAATAACAGTTAATACTTTTGTTTCATAAAAAACATAACTATTTTCAGTCACAATATTATTATTTTTTAATACTTTGTTTTCTAGAAAACGAATTATGTTTATAGAAAAATTTTTTTAATATCTCAGCTGTTAATGCGTATAGTAATGAAACGCCAAGTAAAGATATCAATACCTTAATAGGTAGAGCAATTAATCCTAAATATGAACTTATTGGGCTATATACAATCACAAACAAAACCACAGCTACTCCACTTATAGCAATCAACAATTTATTGCTTGGCTTACTGGCAAAAACCGGTCTTGCTGTTCTAACAATAAGCATTACCACCATAGCAGAAATAATAGACTCTAATAACCATCCAGTATGAAATAATCTTTCATCGGCCTTAAAAGTAAAGAGTAATAGTGCAAAAGTTATATAGTCAAACACTGAAGAAATAATTCCAAAAAGAATCATAAACTTCTTTATAAACTTTGTATCCCATTTAACAGGACTCTTTAACCAATCTTCATCAACAGAATCTGAAGCAATTTGTAGTGAAGGAAAATCTGTTAGTAGATTTGTCAAAAGAATTTGCTTAGGCAATAAAGGTAAAAAACTCAAAAACAAACTTGCTCCTGCCATTGAAAACATATTACCAAAATTTGCACTTGTGGCTACAAATATATATTTTAAAGTATTAATAAATGTTTTTCTACCTTCACTTATGCCTGATACCAACACCTTTAAACTATTTTGTAATAGTACTATAGAAGCTGCATCTTTAGCTGTATCAGCAGCGGTATTTACAGATACTCCAACGTCTGCTTGCTTTATGGCAGGAGAATCATTAATACCATCTCCCATATATCCTACTATTTCTCCTGCCTGTTTATATGCCATAATTATTTTTTCTTTTTGATTAGGACTTATTTCAGCAAAAATATCTATATCTAAAACTTTCTTGTTAAGCTGACTTATAGAATATGAATCCAGTTCTTCTCCTAATAAAATCTTTTCAGGATCAAGTCCAATTTGACTACCTATATTTTTAGCTATAAGACTGTTATCTCCTGTAATCATTTTTAGAGAAACTCCCAATCTATTCATTTCGGCAATAACATCTTTTATATCGTCTTTTAATGGATCCACAAATAGTAATAGACCTACAAATACCATATCTTCAGCTCTTTGATTTTTAGTTTCTATATCATCTTCTATAAATTTATAGGCAAGTCCTAAAATTCTATAACCTTGACTTGAATACTTATCAAATAAATCTAGTATATGTCTCCTAACTTCTTCAATATCTCCACCAGTCTTATCTGATTTTTCATAAGTTTTGCATATATTCAGTACGCCTGTTAATGCCCCTTTTGTAACCATTATATTTCTACTATCAAAATCTAGGTCAGTTTTTACAACGACACTTAAAAGCTTACTTTCAAAAGAGTAAGGTATTTCAAATATTTTTTCATATTTAGAAAAATCATTTTTATTTGCTTCTAAAATAGCTTGGTCAATAGGATTCGTATATCCTTCTTGAAAATATGAGTTTATAGATGCTAGTTTGCTTACATTATCTGATTTTTCACCATTACAATCTAAAGCAGAATCAAGCTTTACCTTTCCTTGAGTGATAGTTCCTGTTTTATCAGAACACATTATAGTCATTGAACCGAAGTTTTCAATAGCATTTAATTTCTTTACTATAACGCCTTGTTCCGACATTCTCTTAGCACCTTGTGATAAGTTTACGCTTATAATAGCAGGTAGCATTTGAGGAGTTAATCCTACTGAAAGAGCTAATGCAAACATAAAAGATTCTAAAAAAGATTTATTCAGAATTATATTAAATAAGAATATAATACCAATTAATAAAGTTGTAACATGAAGTATCAAGTTACCAAAATCTCTTATGCCCTTTTCAAAGTCTGTATCAGAATCTTTTTTATCCAAAGATAAAGTAATTTTTCCAAACTCTGAATCTTTAGCTAGATTTACTATTACTGCCGTACCTGATCCACTTATGACATGAGTCCCCATCCAAAGTGAATTTTTCCTACCAGAAAGTCCTGTATTAGCAGGTAACTTTTGTATAACTTTTTCAACAGGAAAAGTTTCACCAGTCAAACTTGATTCATCCATTGAAAGCGAATTTTCTTCTATAAGCAGGCAATCAGCTGGTATCATATCTCCGGTTTTTATATTTATTATGTCTCCTATTGTCAACATCGCATTGTCTATTTCTTCAAATTTTCCATCTCTCAAAACAGATGATTTTACACTTACGGAAGAAAGAAGTTTTTTTACTGCATTATTAGCTTTGCTTTCATGACTATAACTTAAAAATGCAGAAATCATAATAATGATTAGAATGATAATACCATCAGAATAATCTTTTAAAAACATAGATAATATTGCTGCAAAAATTAATATCATAATTATAGGACTTTTGAATTGATTTATAAATATGCCTAAATTTGAAGATGATTTCTTTTCTTCAAAAATGTTTTGTCCATATTTATCAATTCTTTCTTCTGCTTCTTTACTTGATAATCCGGCTTTATTAGTTTTTAATCGTTTTAATATATCATCTAAATCATAAGACCAGAATTCTTTCATAATATCCTCCTTGTTATATTTAAAACATATTGCTAAAAAGAGTGATACAGTAGACTTTTGAAGTAACTCTTATCATCTTTTAAAATTAAAGAATTACCATATAATGTTAAAATTAAGCTAATAAATAACATTAAAAAAATGTAAAAAATTAAACTATAATTTTAACAAAATCAATAAAGCATCATACTGCTCATTCTCCTAAAATATGTGAATAATTTTGTGTATGGATTCTCTTAATCTATATAAAATATATTACTTATAAATATTTTTTAGAACAAATATTTCAAACAATCCATTCTAATTCATATACTATCATAGCTATCCTTAAATTTCAACTTATTTCACTAAAATTTTTAAAATACTAAGACCGTTTTATTATAGCTGTATTACTAAAAAATTTGAGAATTGACGTCATAGACATACAAAAAAATGGTTTGTCTATCTTTAGTCTTAACGGTGATTCTCTTACTTTTTTGAGTTTAGTAACTAAGATTAGAAAGTAAAAATTTAAAAAATGAAATAAAAAAATTAGGGAGTACTTTTAAAGTTTACTCCCTAACCTTAGTTACTAAACTAGTATTTTATTTAACACCTGTTAATGCAGCTCCATTAACATATAAAGTATATCCATTACTTATTACATTTTCAGGATTTCCATTAAATTCTGTAACATAACTATCTCCAGTTAATGTCCATGTACTAGAACTATCAAGTGTTACAGAAACTTTTCCTACATCTGTTGATACAGAACTACCTTCTGCATTTGTTATTTTTCCATCTATATAGCCATCAAAAATAGAATTATCAGATATTTCTAGTGTAAGACTTGAATCGCTACCAACCTTAATTGCTCCTGTAAGTTTTTGTGAAGAGGCTTTTAATGTTGCAATATTGCTTCCTCCACTCCATCCATCAGCACATACAGATAACAAAATATTTTCTGAATCTTGATTGTCAATTTTTACATCTTTTAATGTAATAATTGAATTAGTATTAGTTACATGAAATACATGTCCACTTTTACTAGTTAGACTTCCACCATTCATCGTAAATTGGCTTGTACCACTTGCAGCATCACCAGACATTGATTGGTAAATCATTATACTATCTAAAAACTTTGCATTTCCATTTCTTTTTGTGTTATTTGCAGTTAAATTAGAATTATTCAAAGTAATTGAATTTAATCCTTCAATACAAACTCCTTCTGAAAGATTTGAAGTTAATGTTGAATTTGATACTGTAATATCAGCAGTAGAATAAATTGCAGGAGAACCTAAACCATTAGAAGTATATGTTCCTCCATCAACAACTACTGTTCCACCACCTCTGTCAGTTCTTATTGCCGCTGATGATTGACCGCTTGTAGTAATATCTAAATCATAAGCATAAGTTGTACCACCACCCGTAGTCATAATACCACCGGATCCTCCACCAGTTGTTACTATCTTGGTATCACGAATAGTTACTGTAGTTCCATCACCTTCAGCACCATTATTTCCACCATTTCCTCCATAACTGAAAACTCCGTTAGCACCATTTGCACTAGTATTAATAGTACCACCTGTTATAGTTGTCTTAGACCCATCTTTAACTAAAATACCTGCATTCAATCCATAGAAATTACTATTATCTCCACCATCAGAATCTCCAGATTTTGTAACTGTTGGATTATTGATTGTAACTTCTTCTGATGTTTTTATAAGCAAAGCATTCTCATCACTACTTGTACTAGAGTAAGTTTTATCTGTTTGAGTTTCACTAGAAGAAATCTCTACTGCTCCAGTATAAGTAATATCTGAACTACTTTGTCCTGGAGGACCGCCTCCTGGACCTCCACCACCATCAGGTGGAGTACCATTTTCATTTTTTACTGCCTCTTCAGTGTTGTTTGTTGATGTTTTTATATTATAGGCGTATAATCCAAAGCCACAAGCTGTTGCTAATAAAATTGCAAGCAAACTTATTAATTTCTTATTTCTAAACTTTTTCATAATATTTACCTCCTTATTTTTTATGAGTTTATTATAAAGCAGTTTTATTGAAATAAGATTGAAATTTTTAATTATTTATAAAAAATTTAATAATAAGTTTAAATTTTCCATTTTTCGTTAAAACCTCTATATTTCCACCATGTTTTTCGATAATAGCTTTGGCGATAGAAAGACCTATCCCATAATGTAAATCTTCACTATTTCTAGCTTCATCAACTCTATAGAATCGATCAAAGATATGATTAAGTTTTTCTTGTGGAATTTCATAACTATCATTAATAAAATTTAACTCAATAGTATTATTTTTCCTTTTTAAATTTATATTAATATTTTTTCCTGATGAGTGTCTAATCGCATTATCTAGTATGATAGATACGAGCTGTTTAAGTTGTATTTGATTTCCAATTAAATATACATCTTCATCAATATATATTATAAATTCTTTTCCTTTCTCAAAAGCAAAACTTTCAAAGGATAATATTTCTCCTAAAACAATCCTAGATAAATTTATATTTTCCATAGAAACAATCACATCTTCTGCGTGTGATAAATCAAGAAGTTGTTTTATAAGAACACCCATTCGCTCATTTTCATATTTAATATTTTCAAGCCACTCATTATTACCGATTTCTCGAGAAAGTAATTCTGTATTTGTACCTATAATTGCAACCGGGGTTTTTAATTCATGACTAGCATCGGATATAAATCGTTTCTGTTTACGATCATTTTCTTCAAGTGGTTTTATAATACGTTTTGATAATGGTAATGATAATAAAAACATTCCTATAATTGAAGTAAGTCCTACAATCAAAACATATTGAAGCATAGTTCTTAACCCAGCTTCTGAAACAGTATTATCCATAAATGCAACAAGAGTATATCTATTTTTATCTCTTACGACATAAGATAAATTACTAGTTCTTCCTGAATGTTTTTTCTCATCTAAAATCCTCTTTGCAATCTGTGTCAGTTCATCATTGTTATACAACTCTTTATTTCCATTATCTACAGCTAGTACTGAACCATTGTTTGAAATTGCAACCGAATAAAAAGTTGACAATTGATAATCTGAATTTTTATTAGGATTTTTTTCTAACTCTAAATCTTTTTTATTTCTATTTTTTTCTTTATTATCTATGGAATAATCCTCAACATATCGTTCTAACATATCTAAATTTTTTTGTCTAATCTCTCTAAAACTAGCTAACAAAATTACAGACAAAGTTACTGCGAATAAGATAATAATTGAACCCATAATTGATAATATTATCTTTTTTCTAGATTTACTAAACATCTTTTTTCCTCAATTCATATCCAAGACCACGTACAGCTTTAATTTCTACATTTGAGCCTACAAATGTAAGTTTCTTTCTTGTAAATGACATATACACTTCCACATTATTATATTCAGTTTCACTTTCAAATCCCCATATCTTTACTGCAAGTTGTTCTCTAGTCATAATTTGTCCATTATTATTAAACATATACTCTAAAATACGCAACTCTTTTTCGCTTAATCTAACATTTTGACCTGTAGTATCACAATTTAACATTGCAGTTGCTTTATCTATAGTAAGATCTCCATAATTTAAAATATCTTCTTGAAATGAAGAAGAACGTCTCCCCAATGCACGAATCCTAGCTAATAGTTCTTTAGTTTGAAATGGTTTTGTTAAGTAATCATCAGCACCGCTATCAAGCCCTTTAACTTTATCATCCAACTGACTCTTTGCAGTTAACATAAGAATTGGAGTCTTAATACCATTTTTTCTCGCTCTTCTTGCAACTTCAAATCCATTCATTTCTGGCATCATAACATCAAGTACGGCAATATCATAGATTCCACTTTCTAAAGCCATAAGTGCAGAATCACCATCCTCCATATGATCTACATCATATTTCTCTTGCTTCAACAATTCTACAAGTGCCTTTGCCATCCTTTTTTCATCCTCAGCTAAAAGTATTCTCATTCTATCACCGCCTTTTATAGACTCTTAAAATAAACATAAATAAAATAAAAAAATTTTTATTTTATCTATTCCGTTTTTATCTATATTATTATCTATATTTACATAGTATATTAAAATTTAAAAATAGTAATTAAAATTTTATTTTATTAATTCATAACC
>OGXX01000395.1_pt1 | contig 48940 bp, 53 predicted proteins | sample 1576301 | NCBI WGS metagenome assembly OGXX01 (sample SAMEA3541469, study PRJEB24748) | human gut metagenome | biome: human gut; feature: human-associated habitat; material: faeces | place: China | collected 2012
TTCGAGCAATTTCGTTAATCTGAAATTTTCTTGTTTCCAAAAACTGTGCTTCATTGGGCGAAATGGAAATCGGCGTATACTTCATGCCTTCCTCAAGCACAGCAATCTTGTGGGCATTCCCACTTCCGCCAAAGGTCTGTGTCCAGCTATCACGCACCTTAGACGGGTCTTTCAGCGTTCCCGGATGCTCCAATACACCGCTTGGTGCAGCACCATTGGCATAAAACTTACTGCCGTATTCCTCTGCGGCAATCGCAAGACCGATGGCGTTCTTTGCCATAGCGATAGGTGAATATCCGACAAGACCGTCAAAACCAAGACCGGGAACATGGAGAACATCGCTCGGTTTCAGCCGAACAGTGCCGCCCTTGGTGGTCTTTGCCTCATCAGTCGAGGTTTGATATTCGTAATAAAGGCATCCTTTATCGTCCCTGTCAACTGTCATGCGGTTTGGCATCAACGGATACAGGGCTACAACCTCGCCCTTTCCGTTTCGGATAATCTGTGCGTAGGCATTGCCCCAAAGCAAAAGATGCGTCATCAGTGTTTCCCGAAACACAAAGCTTGTCATCTCAGGGTTTGGTTCATCATGCAGTACAAAATACAGCGGATGGTTGACAGCTTTTTCTTTGCTCCCGCCACTGGTGTATTTGTAAAGATGAAGCGGCAGTCCTGCCACCGCCTCCGACAAAATGCGTACACAGGAATACACCGCTGTCATCTGCATGGCAGAGCGTTCGTTTACATTCTTGCCGGATGTACTTGTGCCTAAGAAAAATCGGTAGGCACTGCCTACCGTACTGTTCTTGGGAGTATCTCTTGTACGAAATAATCCGCTTAAAAGTCCCATGGAATTGACCTCCTTTCTGAAAAAATGGCATAAGAAAAGCACCTCCGAAGAGATGCTTTCTCGATGTATCATTTCATTTGTTACATATTATCTCGGATTTCTTCCGTTACATCTGCAAGTGTTCCACGAAGAGAACTTCCCGTGTTGCAGTATTTTTCCATTAATTCCCTCCAAAGTGGGTCATTTTCAGGAATTTCAGAGAACCAAACAGAATAATCATCGTCACCGTGTTTTTCCAATACAGTAATCACTGAACTCACTCCTTTTAGCTATTTCCGTTTGCTTTATTTTTAACATAATAGCATCTTTTTTAACATCTATCAAGCTAAGTATAAACATATAAAGTATACTTCCGATTCAGAAAACAAGCAGTCCCCTTGTATCATACACGCTTTCGCCCGCATCATTCCCACATCGGATTGCTCTGTCCAGTGCCATAATCGTTGCCACAGCACCGTCTATCTTTTCTGTTGATTTTTCTTTGTCCGCCTTGATGTTGCCTGCCGGGTCGGTTCGGATTAAAATGTTGTCCATGTTCCATCGCAGAACCGGCTGACCGCCATGCGCAATCCTTTGTTCCAGCACCAGCTTCATCAGCTCCTTGGTCGGAGGGGACATATCCTTAAATCCCTGTCCGAACGGAACGACCGTAAATCCCATGCCCTCCAGGTTCTGCACCATCTGCACAGCACCCCAGCGGTCGAAAGCGATTTCTCGGATATTAAATCGTTCTCCGAGCCGTTCGATGAATTTCTCAATGTAGCCGTAATGCACCACATTGCCCTCGGTGGTCTGCAGGTATCCTTTTCGCTCCCACACATCGTAGGGAACATGATCTCTGCGGACACGCAGGTCAAGGGTATCCTCTGGCACCCAAAAATACGGCAGAATGATGTATTTATCATCTTCGTCCTGCGGCGGGAACACCAGCACGAATGCTGTGATATCCGTTGTGGAAGAAAGGTCAAGACCGCCATAGCAGACACGTCCTTCCAATTCATCTTCATCAACCGTAAATGCACAGGCATCCCATTTTTCCATTGGCATCCAACGGACTGCCTGTTTTACCCATTGATTGAGTCTTAACTGCCTAAAGGAGTTCTCCTCTCCCGGATTTTGTTTTGCCGAATTACAAGCCGCCTCAACCTTATCAATGCCAACCGTAATATCCAGACTCGGATTTGCTTTTCTCCACACCTTGGGGTCTGTCCAATCGTCCGACTCATCCGCACCATAAATCACAGGATAGAAGGTAGGGTCAATCTTTCTTCCGTCCAAAATGTCCTTTGCTTTCTGGTGTGTTTCATAGCAGATGCTGTTGGTATCTGTTCCGGCTGTCGTAATCAGGAAGTACAGCGGCTGCATTCTTGCATCGCCGGAGCCTTTGGTCATAACATCAAAAAGCTTTCGGTTAGGCTGTGTGTGCAGCTCATCAAAGACCACGCCATGAATATTGAAGCCATGCTTGGAGTAGGCTTCTGCCGAAAGCACCTGATAGAAGCTGTTTGTCGGTGTATAAATAATCCGTTTCTGCGAAGCGAGGATTTTTACACGCTTGTTCAGCGCCGGACACATACGCACCATATCCGCCGCCACATCAAACACAATGGTAGCCTGCTGTCGGTCAGCAGCACAGCCGTAGACCTCGGCTCGTTCCTCACCGTCACCGCAGCAGAGCAAAAGTGCCATAGCCGCAGCAAGCTCTGACTTGCCTTGCTTCTTCGGAATTTCCACATAGGCGGTATTAAACTGCCGGTAGCCGTTTGGTTTCAGCGTACCGAACAGGTCTCGAATAATCTGCTCCTGCCAGTCGATGAGTTCAAATTTCTTTCCCGCCCATGTGCCTTTGGTGTGGCACAGGCTTTCGATGAACATCACCGCAAAATCAGCGGCATCCTTATCATAAACGCTGTCCTCAGCTTTGAACTTGGTGGGTGTGTATTTCTTCAGTTTTCTCAAAAATCTCACCTCCACGTCATCACAAGTTTCGTATCGTTTGTTTCCATGCAGGCATGAAAACTCACTCACTTCACTGTTCTTCCTCTCCCCCACAAAGCAAGCTTTGCGGGGACCCCAACAAAAAATAATCCTCGTCTCTGCGATACTCAAACTATATCATATAACGAGGAACACACCCTTGCAGGCGGTTCTTCGGGAATCTTCTGCTTTAGTTGTATTCCTTCATCACAATGGCAAGTGCCGTCTCGGTTGCCTTGTCGGTTGGTGTGATGTCCAGCCCTCTGTCGTAGCTGTAGGCGATCTCGCCGTTACGCTTTAACATCAGCTTGGAAATCCTGCCGCCGTCAATGCCGTAGTCCTCGCTCGGCTCTTCGTAGTGCTTGACCCAGTAATGGAAAATGCTGTTCTGAACCTTGATGCTTCCTTCTGCCCACATGGTTTATGCCTCCCTTCTTACCAGGTTGAAATCCGCAATACTGTAGCCGTTCTTTCTGCAGTAATCGCAAATCCAATCGTCTGCGGTTCTTGCGTTCTTGAAGGTCTTGAAATCCATCCAGACCAGCTTGCCCGGCTCGATTGCTGTCAATGCTCTTACTACCCAAATCGTGTTCTTTTTCATGGTGTGTACCCTCCGTTTTTTCTTTGTTTTCCCTTTCGGTAGGTACATGTTCGCTCTTTACGGCAGATATAGCAATACGATTACTACACGATCTTAGGGGCGATTATTCCGCACATAATTGTGTAGTTTATGACTGCATGGAACGGTGGATGGTGTCCAGAATCTGCTCCTGTTCCGCAGGCTCCACACCGATGCTGTCCAGTGCTTCTCGTGTGCCGCAGTCCGGGCAGATCAGCGTCTGACCGTCTGCCCTCGAAAGGGCAGGCACACCGCGATATGCTTTATGGCATCGCGGGCAGATTTTCAAAGTGACTGTATTTTCATTCTTCATGGCTCATCCTCCTGCTGTTTTCGATGGCGTTCATCAGAATTTCTTCCGCAAAACCAAAGGCTCTGTACCCCTCAAGGCAGGTACGGACATAATAGCCGCTTGGGATGCCAAGGGGTCTGTCCTCGTGCATGATGTAAACATAGCATCGGCGGTTTCTGATTTTTCCTGTGCGGATGCCTTTGATGGGCAGTTCCATTTCCGCTTTGTAATAAAAGGTTGGGAATCCCTCGTAGCAGTCAAGTGCCGCCTCATCTGCGGCTGTGGTTGCCCACACCGCAACAGGAACGCTGCCGCCGACCTTTTTCTCGATGGTGAGATATGAGCCTGTCTGACTGCCCTTGAACAGCAGCTCGTAGTCCTTGATTTCTGATGTTCCGATGATTCTTGCCTGTGGGCAGCGAACACGCATCTGTGCGATGTTTAAGTTGCTGCCGTAGGCGATGTAGTATCTTTTTTCCATAATGGTATCCATCCTTTCCGAAGGAATCACCCTTCTACCACCTAAAGACCGCCGAAGCGGTCGGAGGTTAGGTGGCAGGAGGCTGACTCCTGCGGTTCCTTCAAGCGGCTCTGCCGTTTCTGAAGGCTGTATCTCCTGCAAGTCTCTTGGTAAGGATTTCTCTTGCGGTCTTGAATTCGTCACCGATGAATCCGAGCCGTAAAAGCCAAGTCCTCATGGCGTATTTCGGATTTTCGTTCTGCTGCGGCTTGGGACTTGCGGTCTTTACCGTCTTTGCCATCTGGCTCAGTGCAAGGCAAAGCTGAATGTAGCTTTTGAGCTGTCCTGCGTGCAGTCCGTTCTGTCTGCCGTCCGCTGGGGCATCGAATTGGAAAAGTCGAAATTCAATGGTCCCTTTTGTAAAGGTGGCGTGGTAGTTGAGCATATGATATCGGCTGTCGTTGTAGTGTTGGCTTCTGCCGTAGTTTGCTCCGTTGGCGGTGTACCAAATGTCTGCGAAATCTGCCATCGTCTGCGGCTTTTTCCGATTGATTTCTGCAAGGAAGGTAGGGTTTACCGTTCTGCAGTAGCGGTGCATTCTGCCTCGGTCGAGGTTCAAGGCATCTGCAATCAGGCTTTCGTGGCTTGCCATGATGTTTGCGAGGTTTCGCATCGTCTGCGGTGTGTGACCTTTCGCTCCGATGTGGATGTGGACTCCGCAGCCCCTTGTGGCATCGCTTTTCGCTCCTGCCTTGCGAAGCCTGCGAATCAGCTCCTGCAGGATTTCCATGTCGGTGTAGGTCAGGATCGGCGTTACCATTTCGCATTTCTCGCTGTCGCATCCTGCAATGCTGACATCCTTTTGGAATTTCCACTCTCTGCCGTCCGCATCCCAGGCTGACCAAGTGCTGTAGCCGTTCCTTGCGGCTGTGTTTTCGCATCTGCCTGTTCCGAAGAAGTCGGCGGCGAGCTTTGCGGCTCTGCTTCTTTCAATGTGGTTCATCTCAACCTCAACGCCGATGGTCTGCTTTTTCATCTCTGCAATCTGATTTGCGATTTTCTCGTTCATGGTGTGTACCCTCCGTTTTTCTTTGTTTTCCCTTTCGGTGTACACATATTCGCTCTTTACGGCAGATATAGCAATACGATTACTACACAAGGTTTTCTCCAACATCTTGTGTATATCTGGTATCAATTATGCTATATCATGCGTACCTTATCTTCGCCGTAGATCACATTCAGATGGGAGCCGTTGTCCCAATCCACAAGAAGCGATGCCGTATCATCCACACCCTCGACTGTACCCCTGGTGCCAATCGGCGGAGCCTGCACATCATCCATATGCAGAAGCTCCACTCTTGTACCGACCGGGTACTGCCTGCGAACCTGCTCCACAATCTCTTTACTCGGAAATCTCATCATCTGCCGTCTCCTTCGCTGTTTTGAATGCACTGCTGCCTGTCAGATTTTTCAGCAGAATCTTGCGGTCTGCCTTGTACTCCGCACCGATGAAGCCAAGCCGCAGAAGAAAGCATCGGAATGCGTATTTTTCGTTTGTGACTTTCTTCTCAGTGGCATTGATGCGTTTCTGCTCCTTGCTCATTTGGCACAATGCGGCAATGAAGTCGGTATAGGCTTTCGCCGTATCTGCATCTGGGCAGGCTGCAAACCAAGGGAAGGAAACTGCATCTTCGGTAATTTCTATCGGAAGGTCTGTGATTCCCAGCGCCTTTTTAATCAGACTGCCTTTGGCATCAAGGAGCTTTGTAATGTTGCCGACTGCGACCTTATCAAGCGGAATCGACACCGTAAGCCCTACGCTTTCGCCCTGTGGCTCGGCAGCCGCATCCTCGGATACTTCCTCGGTGGTTTCTTCCTCGCCGCTGTCGGCGGCAGTGTCGGGCATATCTGCGGCAGTAAAGCCACGCTCGGCAAGCTGCTCCAGCAGGTTTTCAATCTCCTCGCTGTCTGCCCGGTCATCAAACTCCAATGTGCCGTCCTTGGTGACGGTAAAGTAGTCGATTTCGTATGCGCAGGTCGGCATATATTTGTATACCGCCGCAGCTCCCGTAATATCTGAAATTGCCTTGACCAGTGCTTTTCGCTCTGCTCCTGTTCTGTTAAATTCAATCCTCATCATGGGTACCTCCTTGTTTTTTCGGTACTACATATATCACTCTGAAGCCGATAAATAGCAAGGATTCGGTGCAGGTTTCGGTGTAGAATAACTCAAAGCAAAAAGGGTGGAAACTGTGAGTAGTACACAATCCCTGCCAGCACAAAGCAGACATTCGGAAGTGCCACGCCGTTGCCCCACATTTTATACTCTGCGGCATCGGAATACGGGTCTTTCAGCCATTTGATAATCTGCTTTTCCGTCTTTGGCTTCGTGGAAGTTCCCATGATTTTTCTGTGGGTTTCAAAAACCTCAGACCAGTATGCGATATCCTCTTCGGTCGGATTTTCCGTACCGAGATCATCACACCACCAATCCGGGAATCCCTGCAGCCTTGCACATTCCGTTGGGGTAAGTCTGCGGATAATGTACTGCGGTTCTTCCGCTACGGTCGGAGGGTCTTTGTAATCGGTAGCAACCAGCGCATTCGCCAGATTTTCTTCCGCTTCGGTATGATAGGAGTTTTTGCTCGTGCTGTAGACGAGGGTTTCAGAACCGCCGCCGTACATCCCGCCGCTTGCACGAAGGGAACTTCCCGTATTGTTTTCTACATATTTGTCATAGGCTTCCTGCGAAAAAGCAACCGCATGGCGGTCTGCCGTATTGAGCGTGAAACTGACATCTTCTCCGATGCCGCTGCCCTGGGGACCGTTCTTCTCGGCTCTGCCGATCATGGAACCCTGCACCGCCACCACAGCCATGCCGCCCTGATTGCAGGACGGATTGCCGCCGTTGGCATCCAGGCATCGGCTCGTTTCCGCTTCGTAGAAACCGCTGTGCGGATTGTCCGACTTCATGGAATTGCTGTCCTTGGAACAGATGCCGTAGCACTTGGGTACGAACACCGTCTGGTCGTTGTTGCAGGAGAGCGTTGCGGATTTGTTTTCCTGAATCAAAGCTCCCTTGCCGCCGCCCTCACAGCCGGAACGGATTTTCAGTGTCTTCGGTGTTTCCAGCACGAACGGCTGATTATTGCCGCCTGTTCCGTAAGTGGAAAGCACCGTCTGTGCCACATTTAAAGGCCCCTTGTACCGGGTGTCCTGACTGTGATTTTCAAACACAAGCGGAGGATGGTTGGATGCCGCACGAAGTGTTGCGGTAAAATCCTCTGTCACATCCATCCGCTGACCTCCCTGGTCGTTTAAGCACAGGCTTGACGCTCCAACGCTTTTTTCAGCACTTCCGGCAGTTCCTTGCCACGAACGGAAGCCCTGCGGAGTATACCCTGACACGCCTTCGGACTCAAATAATATTTTTCCGGCACTCCCGCCATCAAGATCTGCGACAAGGTAGATGCGTTTTCTGCGTTGGGGAACTCCCCAATACTGCGCATCGAACAGCCGCCATGCGAGGGAGAAATCCTCTCCCATGATGCAGCCTGCATTGTCCCATTTTCCGTTTGGAAGTTCAGGCACAGCATAGTCTTCTCTTTTGATTTTGCACAGTGAGCTGAGGACTGCCCGGAAGTCTTCGCCTTTGTTAGACGAGAACGCTCCCTGGACGTTTTCCCAGACCACAAATCTTGGATACTTGCCATTGGTTTTGCACCTCATTTCTTTCACAATCCGCACCGCCTGATAGAAAAGCGAAGAACGCTCTCCGTCAAGGCCGCTGCGCTTTCCTGCCACCGACATATCCTGACAGGGACTGCCGAAGGTGATGATGTCCACAGGCGGGAGGTCAGCACCATTTTGTGCCGACACATCACCGTAGTGTTTCATCTGCGGCAGGCGTTTGGTAGTGACACGAATAGGAAACGGCTCGATCTCCGATGCCCACAAAGGGGTAATGCCGGAAATCAAGCCGCCTAATGGAAATCCGCCGCTGCCGTCAAACAGACTTCCAAGTGTTAAGTTTTTATTCTCCATCGGCAGGCACCTCCAAGTCATCAAAACGGATAGTCTTGCCGTCACGCACCACAGATATATTTTCTGCAGTTCCGACCTGCTCAATATAGCGTTTCACAATCACATCGCAGTATTTCTCATCCAGCTCAATGGTATGGCAGATTCGGTTGGTCTGCTCACAGGCAATGAGTGTACTGCCGCTGCCGCCGAACGGGTCAAGCACGATGCAGTTGCTCATGCTGGAATTCTTAATCGGGTAGGCAAGCAGAGGAACAGGCTTCATGGTCGGATGGTCACCGTTTTTCTTCGGCTTATCAAACTCCCAGATGGTGGTCTGCTTGCGATCGGAATACCACTGATGCTTGCCGTTCTTCTTCCAACCGAACAGGCAAGGCTCATGCTGCCACTGATAAGGACTTCTGCCGAGAACAAGACTCTGCTTCTTCCAGATGCAGGTGCCGGACAGGTAAAAGCCTGCGTCTGCAAATGCCTTTCTGAAATTCAAACCTTCTGTATCTGCATGGAACACATAGATGCTGGCATCGTCCGCCATCGCTTTTTCCATGCAAGTGAAGGCATCAAGCAGGAACTGATAAAACTTGTCGTTTTCCAGGTTATCATTCTTGATTTTGCCTGCGGTGCCCTGATAATTTACATTATACGGAGGGTCCGTCACCACAAGGTTTGCTTTCTTGCCATTCATCAGCAAGGTGTAGCTTTCTTCCTTAGTGCTGTCACCGCACAGCATCCTATGATTTCCGAGCAGCCACAGGTCACCGCTTTTTGTGACAGGCGGCTTTTCCAGTTCCGCATCTACATCGAAATCATCATCTTTCGCATCGTCCGCAGTATCAAAAAAGCCTGCCAGCTCCGATTCATCGAAACCAGTCAGACTTAAATCGAAATCTTCTGCCTGCAGAGCTTCGATCTCTACTTTCAGAAGCTCCTCATCCCATCCCGCATCCATTGCCATACGGTTATCCGCAAGAATGTACGCTTTCTTCTGCGCCTCGGTCAGATAGTCCACGAACACACAAGGTACCTCGTTGATGCCTTCTTCCTTCGCCGCCATGATTCTGCCATGGCCGGCGATCACATTGAAGTCCCGGTCAATAATGACAGGATTGATAAAGCCGAACTCCCGGAGGGAAGAACGAAGCTTATTGATCTGCTGTGCATTGTGGGTACGAGCGTTATTCACATAGGGAATCAGCTTATTGATATCCACCAGCTGCATTTCAGTCGTAGTCTTGCTCATCAGCCGCACCTCCGTTCCAGCACTTTGTCCAGTCCCTTTTTTGCGCCTGCAATATCTCCTGCAAATGCCTGACCCTTGATGGTGCGAAACTGTTGGCAGGTCAGATTCTGTTTATTACATTTCAATATTTTCATGAATTCTGTAAGTTCTGTTTTCATCCTTTTCTCCTTGCTCTGAGCAAAAGCTCCATTGTATCGTTTGGGTTATCCTCGAACACCTCAGTACAGTTCTGCTTTACAATGTCATAAATTTCATACCAGATAAGGTTTGCACTTTTCTGGTACTGCTGACTCATCTGCACGAATGGGGATGTGATTACACCTCCTGTGGTCGGATGCTTGCCGAGCAGACCGTAGGTACTGGTAGCTTCCTCGCACTGAATGTATCTTGCAAAAGCCTGTGCATAAGCTTCGATGAGCCTTGGATTGACCAGTCTTTCGCAGCCTCGCTCTTTCAGCCACAGCCAGGTTTCCTTGTAAATTTCATCCGCACCGAGGGGAACACCGTTTTTCTGCCTTGCCGACAGGTAATCGCTCGGCTTTGGCATATCCACGCCATTCATCACAGCACCTTCCGGCAGGTCAACCGCCTCCAGTTCTGTGGGACTCAGTGTGGGAATATTATTTTTCAGTATCTGGACTTGCTGTCCTTTTTGTATTTTTTCGGCGGCAGGTGCCGGTTTATCTCCGGCACGCACTCGTCTGCCGCCACGATTTGTGCCGTCTCTTGCCATAATTTTAATTTCCTTTCTCGCCCTGGGGTTTAATACCCTGTTTGAACCGCCGTTTTTGTGCGTTTGAGGGGGCGCCGTTTTCCGGGACCTAAAGCCACAGAGATTTTGACCGCCCCTACCGGGGTATAAAATTCACATACAGTTCATATAATATGTCTTGCAATCTGCAAGACAACGAATTACAATATAATCAACAGGAGGTGTTTGATATGAAAGACTCAACCGTAAGTGCTCGCGTTGAAAATAATGTAAAGATTGAAGCAGAGGAAATCCTGCAGAAACTCGGCGTTCCTGTTTCTGTTGTAATCAATTCTCTTTACCGTCAGATTATTTATCATCGTGGTGTTCCTTTCTCCCTGACGATTCCGTCAGAGCCAAGGACCGTTGATGCAATGTCTGATGCCGAACTCGATGCAAAACTCCAGCACAGCTACGCACAGGCGATTGCCGGTGAGGGCAGACCAATGAGTGCGGTGTTTGACGATCTGGAAAGGAGCCTTAAATAAGTGGACTCCTATGAAATCATCATCACACCGGATGCAGAAGCTGACCTTTTTGAAATCAGAGACTACATCGCATACACCTTGTTAGTCCCGGATGTCGCACTGAATTACATTCGTGCCATTCGCAGCGAGATACAAAAGCTGACATACATGGCTTCCAGTATTGCTCCCGTAGAACGGGAACCCTGGCATTCTAGAGGTGTGCGGAAAATCATCGCCAAAAACTTTTATATCTACTACAGACCGGATGATGCATCCGGTAAGGTGTATATTCTGAATGTAATCTACGCCAAGCGGGATCAGCTCAGAGCATTGAAAAATATGAATCTGCACGATTAACAGAAAGGCAGTCCTTATTTGTAAGGGCTGCCTTTATCTGTCGCCAATCTCGTGGTGTATTTTGTTATGACAGCTCTTGCAAAGGCTCATCAGATTGCTTCGGTCATGGGTGCCGCCCTGTGAAATGGGAATCTTGTGGTGTACCTCATCAACAGGGACAAGGATGCCTTGCTCGAAGCACCTCTCACAGAAGGGATGCGTCTTGACATAGCTGTCACGAATCCGTTTCCATGCTCTGCCGTACTCTTTATGCACCGCAGGGTCACGACTGTACTGCTCGTAGTTCTTCTCTACCAACTTGCGGTGCTGTTCGCAGTATCTGCCGTCCGACAGGTTCGGGCATCCGGGGTAAGCACAGGGCTGTTTCGGTTTTCTCGGCATCGGCTCACCTCCTTGCCGGCATAAGAAAAGCCCTCACAGGATTGCTCCCATGAAGGCTTTGTGCTTTGTTTCTTTTTTACTATGTCTATAGTACCACACAAATTCCTTGAATGATAGTGAACTCGACTGCACTATAGTGAACTCTTTTTTGATTTTCGATATTTTATCACCGCTTTTATTGCGGAAATCAGTTTTGTAATATTCTTATTGATATTTTCTGTATCAATTCGAATCACGTACCAACCCTCTCCCATCTTTCTTTCAATCAGCTCATCACGAAAAATTTCTTCATTTCTTTTGCCAGAGTGAAACAATCGCCCATCCACTTCCAGTACAACCTTAAGTTCCGGAACTACAAAATCTACCCTAAATTCAAATATCTGCACCTGATGATTGATTTTATAACCTTTTTGTATCAATTCAATAGCAACCATTTTTTCTTCGGTACTTTGAAACCATCCTGCTTTATATAGATTTTTCTCCACAATTTTCATTGCTTTTTCATACTTTTCTATCGGTGCAACCTTGGATATTCTTTTTACCGCATTTCTGTATTTTTTGAGTTTTTTATCTTCATTCTGCCCTTGCCAATGATGCTCCAATAGCGATTTTTTGCATTCACTACAGATATAACTTGCTCCTCGCAGATAGCTCCACGATGGTACCGGCGATTCACATATTCTGCACGGCGGATAATACCAATTGTATCCATTATGCTTTTCATATGGAATTCCATCTTCTATTGCCTCAAGATAACTCATCAGCAATCCTCCTCCATCAATTTTTCAAATTCCAACAGTGCATGACCGTGCAGCTTGTAAATCCACCGAATGCTGTAATGCAGTACTTCTGAAATTTCTTCCCAAGTGAAGTAGCTGAGGTATCTCATTTCCAATACTGATTTACAGTCAACATCATCTATTTTGCGCAGCTTATCAATAACGTCCAGCTTGCGATGTACAAGTCTATCCGTATCGTGCTTTATTTTTTCTTCTGCCTCAGCTTTCTTTTCCAAGCATTTTACAAACGGAGCATCTACAGGTTTATTACTGCCATAATGCGGCTCATAATTCACTGCCTGTACACTCATGGATAATTCTCTCCAGTGTTCCAGTTCACGGCGTTCATATTCGATTTGTTTTTCCATCCAATGAATGGACAACAGATATTCCTTTGCTGTCATAGCCTAACCTCCGAAAATATAAATTTCCCTCGGATTGACTCTGATTTTCGCTGATTGTCATAGATTGGCTTTTACGGCACTGATCAATGCGGATTGAGAAGTGTCCTTGGTTTCCAGAGCCTTCATGATCTGCTCATCCACTGTGCCTTTGGTGATAAGGTGCTGAATCACCACTGTGCTTGCCGTCTGTCCCTGTCTCCACAGTCTGGCATTGGTCTGCTGATACAGCTCTAACGACCAGGTAAGACCAAACCATACAAGATGGCTGCCGCCGCTTTGAAGATTCAAGCCATGTCCTGCGGATGCCGGATGAATAAGACCCACTGCAAACTCACCTCTGTTCCACATTTCGATACTGCCGGGAGAAGAAATTCTGGCATATTCCACCTTCAGTTCTTCCAGCCGTCTGCTGATGCGTTCCAGATCGTGCTTAAACCAATATGCCACCAGTATCGGTTTCCCGTTTGCGGCTTCAATGATATCCTCCAAAGCATCCAGCTTCTTTTCGTGTATCTCCAGAACTTTCTCATCATCCCCATACACCGCACCGTTTGCCATCTGTGACAGCTTTCCGGTAAGACTTGCAGCATTGGCAGCTGTGATTTCTCCGTTGGGGAGCTGCAGCACCAGGTCCTTTTTCAGCTCCTTGTACTTTTCCTGCTCCTTTTTGGAAAGCACAACTTCATACTGTGTACTGATCAGCTCCGGCATTTGCAAATGGTCAGTGGATTTCATGGAAATCGTGATATCCGAAATTTTCTGATAGATCGCATCTTCTGCTCCCGGCAGCGGCTTGTAGCTGTAAATGATTTGTCCGTTTCTTTTATCTGGTGCAAAAAAGGCGGTACGGTACTGTCCAATGAATCTTCCAAGCCTTGCTCCCATATCAAGCAGCTTAAATTCTGCAAACAAATCCATCAGACCGTTGGAAGACGGAGTACCTGTCAGACCTACGATGCGTTTCACTTTCGGTCTTGCCTTCATAAAAGACTTGAACCGCTTTGACTGCCAGTTCTTAAAGGACGAAAGCTCGTCCACAACCACCATATCGAAATCAAACGCAATACCGCTTTTTTCTATCAGCCACTGCACATTTTCACGATTGATGATGTAGATATCAGCCTGACTCTTCATTGCCGACAACCGTTCATCCTCCGTTCCAACCGCAATGGCATACTGCAGAATGCTCAGATGCTCCCATTTCTGTATTTCATCGCTCCATGTCGTTCTCGCCACACGAAGCGGTGCGATCACCAGAACCTTATGCACCTCAAAGGAATCAAACAAAAGGTCAGCAAGCGCCGTCAGCGTGATGCTCGTTTTTCCAAGTCCCATATCCAGAAGAACTGCCGCTATGGGATGCTTCTCGATATATCGGATGGCATACTGCTGATAATCATGCGGACTGTATCTCATCAATGATCCCTCCAATCTGCTCTGCGGCATCAATCACATACACCCGGAATCCTAACCGCTTTAACATCTTATGCCTTGCCGTCTGCAACGGTCTTGGTTTCTTTCCCTCTGCCTTCAGCTCTGCAAATGCCATCCTTCCGTTCGGAAGAAGAATCAGTCTGTCCGGCATTCCATCGTATCCCGGAGATACAAACTTCGGACAGATGCCTCCCATTGCTTTCACTGCCTGCACCAGTTTCTGTTCAATCTGTTTTTCTCTCACTGCATTTTCACCTCCAAAATTCACAAGACACAACCGACACAGGTATCTCAGAAAATTTCTATATGCGTATATGTGCGTATACGGCTATATATCTGACTATATAAATATAAAAATAATTATTATAGAAATTCTTGTGATACTTGTGTCTTAAAGTGTCTGAAAGTCCCTGTTTGCAAGAGTTTCTGCAAGTTCACAACCTGTCTGAAAATCACAGGCTGCACGAATCACAACCTCTCATAAATTCTCTGCCTGCCATAGATGGCAAGCTTTCTGATTTTTTCAGTACGCTTCCAGCCGTCCACTTTGGTCATGAGGGCGGCTATCGCATAGGAATCGGATGGCTTGAGGTCGGACAGGTTTCTGCAGAAGCACTCGCTCCAGATTTCCGCATTGCTTACGGTCTTTCTTTGTACCGTACCCTTTGCCGAGGTGCTGTCCGTCAGGAAATTCCTTCTCTCATACAGATCCATGCTGTTCCAGTTATCCGGCAGGAGCGTATTCAGATATTCTTCCACGATGCCCTGACGCTCATCGGTTTCCATCGCATCGATCTGTTCGCTAAGTGCCTCACTGTTTTCCTGCTCATTCAGGTATAAGGTCTCGCCCTGCCCATACAGGTACTTCGCCTCCGCCCAAAGCTGCACGACCTCCTCATCGGTCATATCCCACGATTTTCTTTTGCTGACGCCTGTAACCTTAATAGGCCAGAATCTGCGGTTTCCCGTAATATCACGCAGAAAGCCAGACTCCGAGTTTGTTGTCCCCACAATAATGCACTGACGGGGATGGCTTTCCACCGTTCTGCCATAGGACGGACGATAGATGTCATCGGTACGGCTGACAAATGCTTTCACTACTTCCACATCGGTTTTTCTTAATCCTGCCAGTTCGCCAAGCTCCAACAGCCAGTAGCCCTGCAGCTTTTCCGCACCGCTTTTATCTTTCATATCCATAAGGGACAGGCTGTCGGAATAATAATCCTTGCCCATCTTTGCAAAAATCGTAGACTTGCCGCAGCCTTGGGGACCTACCAGAACAACGACCGAATCAAACTTAATACCAGGCTCGTAAATTCTCGCTACCGCGGCCACAAAAGATTTTCTGGTTGCGGCTCTGACATATGCGGTATCCTTTGCACCAAGACAGTCAATGTACAGATTTTCAAGCCGCACCGTTCCGTCCCATTCCGGCAGTGCGTCCAGCCATTCACGCAGGGGATGGAAATGCCTGTCCTCTACGACTTTGGTGAATGCCACTTCATAGTTTCTGCCGGAGAAGGTCTCATAACGGATATCGATCAGAGCTTTCATCTGTGCGGTATCCGCATCCCGCCAGAATGTATTGTCGCAGGGTCTTGTCCAGGGAACATCGCCTGTAATCTGCACTCTGCCCACCATCTCGTTAAATGCGATATTGGCAAAATTGGGATCATTGTTCAGAATCAGCATCAGGTTCCATACGCTGTTCTCCAGACACTTGCTCCTTGGCATATAACGCAGACCTGTTTTCCAATCCTCTTTTCCATCAAAATCTGCTGCCGCACTTTTCTGTTTTTCCTCAAGGATCAGCAGCTTTACCTTGTCCTGCGTCATCGCAAATTCGCACATCTGATTAAAGGATTTCTTTTCTTCCAGAGCACCGAATTTATGGATGCGCACCAGTTCAAACGCATTGCAGAGTCTGCCGCCTGCAGGGTCTGTGGCATGATGGCTGTATACGAATTTATCATCATAGATAACCACACCTGCAGAGCCTTCGCCGGGGATATAATCATATCTGCCGGAAATATCCGCTGTGGGAGAATATACATCCGACAGAAATTCACTAATGGCAAGCTCTATCGGATAATACGCACGACAGAAAGCACCCACGATACCTTCCTTTTCGAGCGGGTCTTTTTGCTGCTGTACCTTATGATCTGCGGCTTTGCTTTCCTTCGGTGTCGTTGGAAGCAGGGAACAGTCCTGCCAGTTCGGATGTTTTGCAAGCACCGCATTCGGATCAAGCCACACACCATCAAGTTCCCCAAACAGATACTCTCCGTTTGACGGACAGGTCGGCCAGTACATCAGCTGGTGAGGGGAGAAGGAGCATGGATCGAGCATATCCAGGAATCCATTGTCCGCAGCATAATATCTCGCCGCCGCATTGAATTCATCCGGCGTCATATCACGAGTGACAGGAATGATCATTCTCGCCCTTGGATGCTCAGGCGTATGGCTGTGCGTAGTATAGAAACAGCCTTTGTTTCCAATCTTGTCTGCGATATGGTCAAGAAACTCTCTGTCAACGCTGTCCAGGTCATATACCAGCATAGAACGGCACGCTACCTTATTTGCCTGTCTGCGGTTATCTCTCAGGTGTCCAGCAACGAAACCGCCCTTGTCCTTAATGTCATCACGCTGTTTTTTCGGCAGCTTCGGATATTCCTCTGCCGTTTCCGATGTGCGGACAGGGTTTCGCAGTCTGTCACACAGCTCATCAAATTTTATAGTCTTATTCGTCCAGAACTTTGCCTGTCTGGAATTGCCATAGGCTATCTTTAGATCACGCATTTTTATGTCTCTCCCTTCCTGCATTTGATATCCGGCACTTCTTCCAGAATGCTGTTAAAGTACCGCAGTCGGTAATTTTTCCTTTTTGCTCTCCTGATCTCGGCATCCATTCCGGTGCTTATCGTTTCACCGAATACCCACACCTCGGCACAATGACTCATGAGTACATTGCCAAAATGCAGTCCAAGCTCCCGTTCCACCGGGTCATTGTCATTTAAGAACTGCGGATACAGCAAATGCGGAGCAATGGGGATATACCCACGCTCCACCGCAAAACGGCAGTATTCTCTTGCATTTGCTGTATTTTCTTCCACATTTCCAGAGAACGGGGAGCATACATACACGATAGGTCTGTATGCTCTTGCCGCTTTCATCTCATTCTCTATTTTGCTTAATGCACCGTAGGTGGTCGGATCAGGATAGCCTTCGCTGTTATACCTGCTCACACCCACAATGCTTACCTCCCATCATCTTTTCCGTACAGCTGCTGCACAGAACTGCGGTACCAAACAGATCAATATCACCATCTGCAAACACCTCAGCCAAATCCACCTGAACTTCACATCCGCACTTAGGGCAGCGGCAGTAAACATTCTCATCGTTAATTTCCACAGATACTTCCATTGCATCATTCAGCTGTTCTTTCACATAAAACATAATTATTTCTCCTCCTCAATCTTTGCTTTGTACCATTCCAGATGGCGCTTTCTGTCTTCATAATTAGGAAAAGCAACAAGCAGTCCCACATCGACCTTCTGCAAGGTTTCCAGCATATCAATCTGCCCCTTATTCAGATATGGCCGGATGCTTTTACCCTTTTCGATGCCGTTGGCAAGCCTGAACTGCTTTGCCGACATTCCAAGCACAATGCGGTTTAACATATCGCACTCATTGCTGAAGTGGTACGGCTTTGGGTTTTCGTGGAGCAGCTTGATATTGTCGGTAAGAAGCGGAAACTCCTGTCTTGCAGAAATCAGCGTCTTGATGAAGCTCTCCATTTCATTGAATCTGCGGATGTACAGCTCCTTGAACTTCATTGCCTTCTGACCTGTGTATCCCATAGCCAGCAAAGTAAAACCATCACGAGTCATACAGAAACAAGGCTGTTTTTTGTTCTGATTGTTGATGTATGAGGACGGCGCAAAATTGCGCTGTCTAAATTCCTCACTCAATCCGGAAGTCGGATCGATAATTTTACGGATATCACGCAGAACCTCTTTGTGGTTCTTCTCAAAAAACTCAGCCACAAACAGGCTGTCCACTCTTGCGGTGTCATGGGCATCCACAAAGATTCCGTACTCGTCTTTCGGTATCAGTTCTTTCATAATTTAAATACCGCCTTTCATAAAAGTAGGGCTCCTGCCCTCTAAGAGTGAAAGGACAGGAACCCTGACTTTAAGAACTGATATTTAATCTTTTTTGTAAAATTCGCATTCGTAGCCATCTGCCCTAAGCAGAAGCCCCGGAATCCAGGGAGGTGTTCTTCCCATCTGCTCACAGATGTCATCCACCGATACATCTTTGCTGCATTCGATGATCAGCTCGTCATGCACATGACCGCAGATAAAGCAATGCGACAGCGTCTTCATCGCATACATCAGAATATCCCTGCTGATAGCCTGCACAATATTCTCCACAAACTTTGGACCGTAACTTTCAATCCGTTCCCATTTCTTCGTGCCGCCGACTCCTTCGTAGGTGACTGCTTCGCCGCCGAAGCGGTTCTCTCCCATGCGAGGTTTTACATAGGAAAGCTGTCTGCCGGAAGGGAGCTTGATGAAAAGCATCCCGCTCTGATAGATAAAGCGGATGCCATGTGTTTCGGTCGGCACTCGCTTTTTCACAGTTTCCTTGACGCATCGGTCAACTTCCCACCAGAACTTCACGATGTTGGGATTGGAGCTTCGCCACATATCCACCAGCGGCTGCAGCTCATCTTCAGCAAGTCCCATATCCAGTGCTCCCATTGCTTTCAAGGCACCGACCGAGCCGCCATATCCGAGTGCCAGCTCTGCGATTTTTCCTTTCTGCCGCAGATGCCCGTTCACTCCATGCTTTTCCACAGGCACACCAAACATAGCCGATGCCGATGCACAATAAATGTCTCCGTTATTAGCAAAGACCTCACTTCGCCATTTTTCTCCTGCAAGACAGGAAAGCACTCTCGCTTCAATTGCAGAAAAATCCGACACCACAAATTTCATGCCGGGTCTTGGCACAAAAGCTGTGCGGATCAGCTGGGACAGGGTGTCCGGTATATCATCGTATAACAGCTCTGCCGCCGTATAGTTTCCGTCCCTGACAAGTCCTCGTGCCTGCTCCAAGTCCGGCATATGGTTTTGCGGAAGATTCTGCAGCTGTATAATGCGGCCGGCAAACCTGCCCGTCCTGTTTGCGCCATAAAACATGAACATCCCTCTGGCTCTGCCGTCCTCGCAGACTGCATTCTCCATCGCCTGATATTTTTTAACTGATGATTTGGCGAGCTGCTGCCTTAACGTCAAAACTGTGCGCAATGGCTCCGGTGCCGTTTTTAATACTGCTGCCACTTCCTTTTTTCCAAGGCTGTCCATTTCCAGGCCATTATCTGCAAGCCACTGTTTCATCTGCTGTACCGAATTGGGATTGTCGAGATTTGTCAGTTCCTGCATTTTTTCCGACAGCTCCGCTTTAGATTTTTCATCAAACGCAATGGCGTTTTTCACAAGAGTCCTATCCAGTGCAATCCCTCTGTCGTTGATTTCCTGATCGATGCGATACTCTTCCCACACAAAATCCGGCACAGGATATTTTTTCAGCCTGTTCTGGATGGACATCTCCACCTCAACATCACGCTTATTGTATGCTTTGAAAGTTTCCCATTTCTGTGTATCATGCTCCGGCAGATTTCTTGTCCTGCCTCCGTTGGATTGTGTCGGTTTGCATGGAACACAGAAATATCGAATGAGGTCTTTGCCTTCTTTCAGTTTCTGTTCCGACAGACCAAGCACAGCTCCGGCACCTGCAAGGGACAACGGCAGTCCCATATATGCCGACCACACCATCGAGCATCTCCATGCTGATGGGTCAAGATAATCTCCGACTGTATCCTCATGAACGCTGTAGCTTTCAAAATACTGCGGACAGCATCTTTGCAGCCACACCGACAGGCAGACTCTCTCGAAAGAAGCATTAAATGCCCATTTCAAAACAGAATCGTCCGCCAGTGCTTTGATGATTTCCATCGGCACCGATTCTCCCTGTGCCAGATCATAAACCTGCACCTCACCGCCGTTTACTGACACACCAAACAGCAGGATTTCAAATGCAGAGGACTGGGCATATTTATATACACCGCATTTATTCAGATCCACATCACTGAAAGTTTCCAAGTCCAAAGATAAACTATTGATTTTTTCCATTATCGTCACCGTCCTTTACAGCAAAGCAGACGGCAGAAAACTTCCTGCCGCCCGCCGTACTCATCTTATTTCAAATTTTTCATGCGTTCCTCATGGTATTCCAGATCACGCTGTTCCTTTTCCTGCTCCCGCTTCTCACGTCTGCGGTCAAATATAAAGCTCTGAATGGCCGAAACCAGGAATGTGATGCTGAAGCAGAGCCACATCGCCAAAAGTGCTGTTGTCAAAACTGTCTGCAGCATTGTCATAGATTTTCACCTGTCCTTTCTTATGCGAGGAAATCGTCCTCTGCCGCCGTATCTGCAAAATCATCCTCCGCACGGGACTTGCCGCCAAGAGGCTCGCCGTCTGCAATCTTCTGGAGATTGTTCAGACCGCAGGCAATGCCCTTGTTGCCGTTGGAGTTAAAAGCATAGAAGTTGATGGATGCACGACCATACACACCGCTGTATACCTCACTGCGGTCAAGAATCGGCTGTCGATCAGCATCTACAATGCCGGGAGCTGTCGCACTGTTGGCATTGATAAAGTAGCTGTCTGCATAAGCCGCATCATCCGGACGTTCCAAATCACCGTCACGAAGCGGAGTCTTCAGTACCGAAAGTGCAGGCACACTCTTACCATTGCCCTTCAGCTTGGATTCGCCCTCGGCATAAGCCGCCTGGATTGCTGCCTTGATCTTGTTTACGGTTGCGGTATCACTCTTCGGAATGATGAGGGATACGCTGAACTTCGGAGTGCCGCCGTTGATGCTCTTGGCATCCCACACATTGGCATAGCTCCAGCGGGTCTTAGGTCCGGTAATTACCTTGGTCGGGTTCATAAAATTCTTTGACATATCAGTTGTCCTCCTTAAAATCATTTGCTGCTGTATCCATTGCCGGACGCTTGTCCGACACAGGTACTAAAGTTGGCTTGCCCTGCGGCTTCTCGATCAGACCGCCGAGCAGTTCTTCAAATTTTGTCTTGCCGAGCAGTTTCGTCATAGCGGTAATACCCAGAACCTTATGTTCATATGGGTCATATCCTGCCGACTGCACTTTGTCTGCTGCGGCGGTTTCATTTACATATCTGCGGTTTGAGCGTCCTTCGACAAGTTTCCAGCCTGTCCACTCTTTTCCGCTGACTGCCTGCTGCAGTGCATATTCCTTGATGTCTCCTACCCAGGAAACCAGCTCGTCTGCTTTGGAAAGAATGACCTCTATCTCTTCATCTTCCAGGTTGGCAGGCATCTCAAAGTCATAACGGGCAAGTTCCAGGTTGTACTCTGCACGCTTCCGGCAGGTGGCTTTTACTTTGCAGAACTGACAGTGGCTTCCGGCTTTGAATTCGCCCTCGCCCTTTGCCGCAAGCTGTGCGGCAGGGGAAAGCACCTCATCCGCCCACTTAAGCAGTTCTTCTTTTGAAATGGTGTATGTACTGACATTGTCTCTTCGCGGCTGGAAGATTGTCATTGATACATCGGTGATATCGTAAATCCCATCAAACAGAGCCAAAGCTCCCAATGCGTAACACATCATCTGCGGATTTTTCTCTGCGGAAACAAGAATTCCGACTCCGTATTTCATGTCAATGATTGTCAGCGTTTCATCCGCCACGATCACGCAGTCTCCGGTACCGAATCCCTCAGGCACCCATTTGGAAAAATCCAGACGCTGTTCTACCAGAACAATTGGATCTTTGCATTTCTTCCTGGATGCTTCCACCTGTTCCAGCACATACTGCGCATACATATCAGAACAGTCCGCCATCTCCTCATCGAAGTAGGTCAGAGATTCGGTTGGGTCTTTTACTGCCTGCCCCAGTAATTTTTTAACTTTGAACTCGCACAAACTGTGTGCGTCCGTTCCCTGCATGGCAAATTCACTGGATACATCCTTTTCTTTGGCACAAAGGAGTGCTGACGGCGGGCAGGCAATCCACCTGTGGCTGGATGATGCCGACAAAACTGCGTGTTTATCCGGCATTTCCCAGCACCTCCGCATCCGCAAGCAGTGCTTTATACTCTGCCGGGTCAACCGCCGAGAGCTTATCCGCACCATGCTTTTTCAGAAGTTCCCTGACCTGTTCGGTAAATCCGGCTCTCGACTTATCTGCCAGAACAGCTCTGACTTCTTCCAAGGTCAGTTCCTTTTCCGCAGGCGGCTCTGGCTCTTTCTTCTTAGCAGCACTCTTTTTTACAGGCTGCTTTTCCGGTTCTGCCGAACTGAACAGCTCTGTCAGTTCCTCTGAGATACTGATGAGTGTTTCACCGCACTTTTTCAGTTCATCCACGAGCATGGACAATTCGCTTACTTTTCCCATGTGAACTGCCTCCTTCCATATTCAGTTTTCCATCGCCGGCAGAAAGCCTGTCTGCAATTCTTCTTGACACGACACTGATTGCAATGAGAACATCCGACAGTTCTCTGTCGAGATTGCTGCTCTCGCGGCATCCTGTGCCTGATCTGCATTTGGTTGTCATCATGTTTGACACCGTCCTTTCCGAGCGGCTTTACTGCCCCTCTGAGAGTGAAAGGACATCCGGGCCTGTTTTAAGAACCGCAGTTTTGAAAAAATATAAAAAAACCTGCTGCGGTGCAATGATATATACCACAGCAGGAATCTTTCTTATCTGTAATCCTTCAGTCTGGTGCGGAGCTTCAGCAAAATGCGCTGTTTACGCTTGCCGACACCACGCTGGCTCATGCCTACAGCCTGTCCGATTTGTGTTTCGGTGCAGTCCTGACTATACATTTCCATAATGGTACGGTCGATTTCTTCCAGCTCGTCCAGTGCTTTATGCAGTTCAGCGATGAGAAGTTTTTTCATAAGAGTCGCTTCCACATCTGTTCCTGGATCAGCGACTTCATACTCTGTATCTTCATAGAGCTGATCCAATGATACGGGCTTCATTTTGCCCTCCTCTTCCTGTTTGCTTGCCCTCTGATTCTGCTTGTCCTCACGCCACAGCGGACGCATATATTCGTAATACTGCTCCTCTGTGGCCGGAACCATAATCGCCTTAACCTTCTTATTTCCGATTTTCGACCACTGTACCTCTTCGGCCTTGATATCGAATGCCTTGATGGTTTCCGATGTAACTTCCATTGGAATGAAATACTTTTTATTTGTCTGTAGATTGTCCATAGTGCAGACCCTCCTTCGGTCTCATACCGAAGTGAGAATCCACACAGGACTTCCCATAATAATTGGCCATAAGAATGAATCCTCACTTCTTAACCGGCCAACCGTCCCGATGGGTTGACGTTATTTAATTTGCTTTCCGCCTCACCGTTTCGGGCATCCTTGATCAGGGGATGAACACTGAGACGGCAGAACACATTTTTGTTCTACTTAAAGTATAGGGAAAGCGAAATAGTAATGGAAGATAGCAAGATTACACATTACTTTTATAATTTAATAATGTTGTTGAAGTTGATTTATAGATGGTTTTTTAGTATAATTCTAAATATACATATAATTTGGCATTACTTTTTTGAGACAAAAAAATAAAGCCATGCCAAATTGCATGACTTTCACTTCAAGAAGAGGACTACATTATGCCGGAAATTAAAGAAAATTTTTATGAAAACATACTGTTCAAGTTTGAAAGCTGCTCTTGTGATTGTGTAGAAGACATTGAGCATATAACACCTGGCATGGAGCCTAAGCGTACATTTAAACTACAGGCACATCCAGATCAAAAAAGAGTATTCGGGTATGCCGCCAAAAAGGGCTTAGTCCGCATTTCCGATAATGGATCAATAGAGCAATCTAATATTCTGGGTGAACTTATAGCATTACCTGGAAAAGATTCAAACGAAATGGTTCGCTTTATAAAAGACAATGGCTTCATATTTCCTATATCATCAATGGGCTATCAAGAAATCGATGAGTTGTCACTTTACAATATTATCGATAGATTACGACTAACTGTTGAACTCATGACAGCGGCAAATGAAATACACAAGGATTATCTAAAAATATTGCAGTTAACCGCAGTGTTGTTATTTGCAAAAGATTTTTCGTATGAAACTGACATGACCGATATAAAATATATTAGCTGCCATCATTCATATGTGGATTTATTGCAAAACCCACCCATTATTCTTTCGCAAACGCACCAGCAAGAAGAATTTGACGGTGATTTTTTTACAATAAATGACTCTATATTCGGCACTTATTCTTTCAATATATCTGAATATAATGATATTATGGGTGGCTACTCCTCCGTTCCCGGATTTACATCTGATATATTCAAAAGCATCACTGCAATGTATGTGAACGGAGAAGATACCGGCATGAATAGAAAAATCACAGAAGTTTTATTTCATTTTTTTCATGAGGTTGCAGTCATTGATCTTTCAAATTTCACTTTTTCTACTGATCCGCACATTGAAAATCTCAGCGACAATCTAAAAGCCGGTTTGATTGAGATAGCTGATTATATAGTCGGTGAAGAAATCAATGCCAATCTCGGGGGGATACACCCAGTGTATAATGCTAAAACTATGTCTCCCTCCTGGAAAGTTGATTCATTGTTATGTGCTGCTTATTTTTCCATATTTTATTTACGACCAGATTTAGAATTATACCGTCCTTGCGACAATCCTCGCTGCGGAAAATACTTTCTGGTACGAACAACCTCCACAAAAGTCAGATACTGCAGCACAGAATGCTGTAATCGAGTCACCCAGGACAGATACAGAAAAAGGAAGCGTGAAAAAGAAGAAAACTGAAAAAATCCCTTTACTCGGACAATTCCAAGTAAAGGGATTTTTCGCTTTTTATTATTCATCATGTACACCGTACGGTGCTGGCGGTTCTGCTACCATTGATGCAGGTCTGGTAGGTATAGTAGTATATGTAACAGGGGAGGATGGTGGTACTATCGGATTTTCTCCTGTTGATTTGATCTCATCTCTTCCCAGAACAGCTTCAATACATTCTGCAAGAGCCACCTTTTCCTTCAACGGTTTCCCTGAATAGTGATACATAAGATATCTGGTGTCCATAACAATACCCTGAATTCGCTCATACGGTTTTTTATTATATCGCCAGTCTCCAATTGCTTCTCCAATATTTCCTACAAAAGAATTCAGCTTAAAAAAGTTTTCTTCCATATTGTACGGCATAATAAAGGCATTAAATAGCGAATCCGTTTTCACGCCTTTATACTTTTCAAGATACTCTCCGTAGGTAATCTGTTTATTGATAGATGAGCCATTCGGCAAATGGTCTGGAATTCCTGTTCTTCCGTATTTATAACACTTAGCATCCAAGATATAATATTTGTCATTATAAATCATAATGGTATCCGGCATCAGCGGATGCTTTTCCTTATATTTGCCATAATCAAGCAACCATCTGGAACGTGGAAAATATTTTTCCTTATCCCGTTCTCCAAATGCTCTGTCTATCAATTTTTCCCACACATGGTCAAAATCATCTGTGCCGAAATAGAACTGCTTATCTGATGTTTTCTCATCCATGTATTCAAGCATATCCTTCATTCCCTGAAAGAGCCGCTTTTTCTTATCATCGTAGGTACTTGCAAGTTTAGAACGGACTATTTGAATTGATGTTTTAATATCCGGGTATCCGCTCGGTTTCTCAGGTTTATACGGAACATAAAGCCATCCCAATCGTTCAAACGCTTCATATACACAGTATTTATTAATCAGCGTTATGAGCTTTGTGTCGTTTGGAGTAGTGGAACGCACCTCAAAATTTGTGTATATAAACGAACTAACTCCATTTTTGCACTGCACCAAAGGCATTTGCTTTCTTGCAGTCCTTGCCCAGTCTTGCTTTCCGGTCGGAGCCACCTTATATGTTTGTTCTGTTTCTACATAATATTTTCCACCAATATCAAAATAATACTCTATCACACTTGTATACGCATTGATTGGAAAATCAACAGATTGTGGTGCAGCAAATTTATTAACCGCAAGCAATCTGTCGTCACGTGTTGTGAATTCGGACAGAACCTGTATAAGATGCCTGATATCATTCCTGATTGCTTTGTCTTCGTCTGGCAATTGATATCCGATAGGAAAATAAACCATCGCATCATCGGTGTCGGCCTTAATGCCGACAAAGCGATCTCCATCTTCATTTGTATTCACATGGCAGTGATCTTTTATATTAAATTCTGAAAGCTTTCCAAAAGCTTCATCTAAATCCATATCAACTCACCGCCTTAATCTTCAGGATTTGTGAATGCACTCCTCACATTCTCCTTAAACATCTTAAATCTATCAAGTTTTTCAGCATACATAAATGCTCGAATAACCTGTTCCAGACTTTGGTACTCTGTTGTTTCAAATATAATCTCTCGATTAAATTTAAAGGCATCATCCCACAAATACTTGATTACCTTTTCTGGGAATTTCCGATTCTGCTTCATCGCATCTCGAACTTCTGCAAGTCTTGCTTTTTCAGTATCTGTAAGCTGCTTATGACTTTCCTTTTTACGCAGACTGTCATATTCACCATTTGAAAGATCTCCCATTCTTTCATCAAACTTCAGATCTCGCAGATGTACAAAATATGCACCCAGACGCTTATCTTCTGCTGATGTCATTCTTGCACCGTTTCCTACCACAATCTTGTTGATTTCTGTGCAGAAGTCTTTCCAGGTCACAGAAGTGTCCAGAATAGTCGCATCTGCCAACGATGGATCTACATTTTCAAAATTATTTTCAATAAGACGCATATCCCATCTGCGCTGGAATGCTGTATCCAAAGTAAATACATTCTGGTCGGATGTATTCATTGTTCCAATTATAGAGAGGTTCGATGGAATTCGCACTTTATGCTTTTCATCACCATATACAATCTTTGCAATATTAGCATTTGTGATACCATACTCACTTGTTCCGATTGGAAATCCATCGTCATCAACCTCGCGGTATTCGACTTTTCGATCAAGCAATTGAAATACCTCACCAAAAATAGCAGGCGCATTGCCACGATTGATTTCTTCGATGATAAGGATATATTCCGTAGTCGGATGATTATACGCCTCTCGCAAAATATTGGTAAATGGCCCCGCTGTAAACTTATAGCTTACCTGCCCATTATCATCAACTGCCGGTAAGATTTGGCCAATGAAATCGGAGTATGTGTAATCCGGATGGAAAACAAGTCTCTCAACCTGACTGCCTGGTTTACAATACTCATGTTCGATAGTATAGCTCTTTCCGGAACCTGGAACTCCATAGAGCAATACATTACATCCTGTCGTCAAGCGATTAACTTCATATTCTCGCGGAGCAATGCCTTCATTCGCTGCGTCAACATCTTCTAACCCAATAACTTTTGTTGCGGATAAACGCAAAAAGGTATCCACTCTTTCTTGATACGCTTCTAATTCGGCGGCTTTTTGTTCGTTGGTATTAACAACTCCATTTGAATATTTCAAGAACGGATTTAGTCCATCCGACAGAAGCGATTTTAGAATGCGTAAGGAGCCCTTAGCTTCTTTATCCCCATTGATATCAACTGAGTCATGTGTCTCTAATAGTTTTCTGTATAAACTATTTTGATTAAATATAACGTCCCGCTCTCCATCGGTAAGTTTAAATACAGCTCCCTCCGACAGAACAGACAACATTTGGCAGAGTTGTTCTTCGCATTCAGGATCACTATTAACATTGAACCCTATCCACGCCAGCAACACTCTGACATAAGCATCCCTGTTGCTTTCAATCAGGCAGTGAATAATATCAGCATTTATTGTGTAAATCAGTTTTTTGGGGTATCTGGTACCTCCAGTGCGTTCAGCACTTGCTGCCTTGTTCTCATCAACAAAACTGACTTTTGCGAGTTTCCAGACAAGCTCAAATGCAACAATTAGTGCTTCCATTTGAGATTTAAACAACTGATTCTCATTAATTGCGGATATCAGCGTTTCATTGTCAATCTGGTCTTCTGTACAAATGTCTGCCAAGTAATCAATGACCCACTGATCCAAATCATCTGTCATTACGATTCCATCGTTATTTTGTACAGAATAAATTAACTCTGACGGTCTGTCGGCACATTCCCACAGTAAGATAGCCAGTGCAATAGTACTTTTAACATGAGGAAGCGATGATTTGATTCCAAGTTTTAAATCAAGCTCATCGTATACCGATATATTATCTGGTCTGTTCATTCTTTAACTCCTCCTTCATATCCTTCATAATTACCTCGGCAACAGCCGCAGCCAATAAAGGTGGTACAGCATTCCCAACCTGTTTCATTTGAGAACCCTTGTTTCCAACAAAACGAAATGTATCTGGAAATGATTGAATACGTGCGGCTTCTCTAACTGTAATCGCTCTGTTTAAAAATGGATGTGTAAACTTTCCTGAAGACGGCGTATCGAATCTTGTTGTAATAGTGACTGATATTTCATCTTTTCTCATTCGAGTCCATGTTCCACTATAAATCGACTTGGTAAGATGCTCTTTAGGTAATACCTCTCTTCCTGCATTCGGTGGAATCAGAGCAAGTCTCTCTAAGGCTAATGCCGAATGCTTGGTCGCAACATGGTTGTATAATACCTCTGAATTTTTCCTAAGAAGTTTTTCATATTCACTTTCGGGTGGTATTTTGTATGCTTGCTCGTCTTGTCCTTCTCCAGACTCAAGAAACGCCAAGTCACTAATTGCATCCCATATCGTAACTGTATTGCTCTTTGGCTTCGGAAGACATGGTGCATCTCCTCCTAATTTCCCAATAATTACAGCTCTACGGCGATTCTGTGGTACTCCATAATCAGATGCGTTCAATACACCATATTGTAATGAATACCCCATATCATTGAATAATTCCTCTATCTCTTTGCGGAAATACCCACCCTCGGCGGTAAGCAGATTTGGTACATTCTCCATCACAAAATACTTCGGAGAAACAAGTTTCACCACTGCAACATAGTATTTAAACAAAAAATTTCTCTCGTCATGAATGGTTTTTCTCTGACCTTTTTGTGAAAATCCTTGGCAGGGCGGGCCCCCAATGACAACATCAACCTTTCCCTTATACTGCCCAAAGGTTTTATCTAAATCCAGCGAGGTTATATCTCCGACAATCATTTTTGTGCTTTTGTGGTTTGCTGTGTAAGCAGCAGCAATTGATTTATCGTATTCATTTGCCACAAGCACATTGAATCCTCGCATTTCAAATCCAAGCGATAAGCCACCTACACCGGCAAATAAATCAATTACTGTTGGTTTCATTTGGTTTTCCCTCTATTCTGGACTTCGCAATTTCAAAATAGTCCTTATTCAATTCGACTCCAATGAAATTTCGTCCCGTTCTCTTAGCAACAACACCTGTTGTTCCACTTCCCATAAATGGATCAAAAACCCATTCGTTTTCGTTGGATAATATCTCTACAAAATGTTGTATTAAACTTTCCGGCTTTTGTGTTGGATGCTTACCATATCTTCTTTCTCCATTCGGAGTAACCGATGTCTCTATAAAATCATGAATCAAGGCTCCACTATTGTTAAAGGTTCCGGTTCGAGTTTTGTATGTGAAATATATCCAAGCTTCTGTTGAATTTACAAAATGCAAATTCATGTTTCTTGGCATTGGATTTGTTTTATGCCATATGCCCGTCGTCTTATAGTAAAATCCATGCTTTTCAGCCAACCGAATGATTGTTTCTACTTTGATGATTGCCATAAATACAATCATCGTACCGCCCTTTCTCATGACTTTTGCTGCCGCCTTGAAAAAGTCATCCATTGATTTTTCCCACTCATCGAATTCCATATCATCCCAACCAGCAGAGCCAAAAAAGTTGTCTCGCATTTTGCTGAGATTGGTATCTCTATTCTTCATGAAATTTCCAAGGTTGTATGGAGGATCTGTAACAATCAGGCTTATGGATTTATCCTCCACTTTTTTCATGGCTGCTATACAGTCCTCGTTATATAATCTGATCTCAGGCATCGTAATTCTTCCTTCCTAATGTATTGATGATTACTCCGCGCTTTTTCCACTGGCTATCCATTCATCAAGTTCAGAACGCTTAAACTTCCAGAGTTTCCCCACACGATGTGCCGGAATGTCTGGTTTTTTCTTTATCCAGTTGCGCAAAGTGACTGTCTTTATTCCTAAATACGCCGCAGCATCATCAATACTTATGTAATTGTCATCCATTAAATTATTATCAATCATAAAATCACCTCTGCGGTTTGTGAAATAAACGCAAATATACAGATTATATTATACCTCTTTCCAAATCAAATTTCAAGTAGTTTTCTGATATTTTGTTTCTTTATCTGCTATTTCATTATATTTGTTGATATTCATCTTGTTGCACACACTGAACGATACCTAACACCCTTTACACGATAGCTCACTTTGAACGATACCTCTTTTCTGCTATCGTTCATTGTTTGCACCCACCCATTCTCCCAGCCGCTATCCGCTGCTCGTCAAACACTGCAAAAAAGGCAAAAAAAGAAGGCTTCCGAAATCCTGCATTTCAAAAAGCCTTCTATCAAGCGGTTTTAAGCCTATTCTGTTGTCTGTGCGTATCGTATCTTTGTATCAATCCAATGGTCTTTATTTCTGCCAAAGTCACATGCGTCACTGCTCCCACAAGCTTTCCATCCTGCAAAATCGGTGAACCGCTCATGCCCTGCACAATGCCGCCTGTCAGTGCGAGCAGCCGTTCATCCATAATGCGGATATTCATATCCTTATGTTGTCTTCCACCGTTCTTCTCCAGACTTTCGATTTCTATGGCATACGCCTGCACGTCCTTGCCCTCCAAATCGGAAAGCAGCACAGCCGCGCCCTTTTTTACCTCTGCCTTTGTGGCAACAGGATAGCTTTCACCTGCAAAAACGCCTGCCGCCGCCTTGCCATAAATACCCGTTTCCGTATTTTTCTCGATTACGGCAAGCTTCTCTTGCATCTCTACCTGCCCAATCAATTCACCGGCAGCACCCTTTTCCCCCTTCACAATTTCCGTCAGGGTGGTATCTACCACAGAGCCGCCATGAATCACCATCAGTTCATCCGTATCCACATCATACACACCATGTCCCAATGCGCCGAAGGTACCGTTTTCCGCGTCATAATACGTCACTGTGCCGATGCCTTGGATACTGTCCCGAATCCATGCGCCAATCTGATAGGTCTGCGCGGTATTGCTTAGAACCGGTGTAATCTTCACCTCCTTCTGCCTGCCGTTTCGCTCCAGACGCAGACAAATCGGTTTCCCCTCGCTCTGCTGAATGGTTTTCATAAATGCTTCCTTATTCTCCTGCTTCTCGCCGTTTGCCTGCAAAATGCGGTCTCCGGCTTTCAGAAGTCCCTTGCTGGGTTCATGGCTTTCGTTATCCGCTCCGACTACGCTGCCTGTTTCCAAAACCAGAAGCCCTTCTGTATCCATCGTTACGCCCACCGTTCTGCCGACAGGAATCAGCCTCCGCCGCTCCAACGCCTGTGCAGACTGTGGTACGCCTAACAGAATCGGAATGAAAACCGCAAAAAAAGGCAATACTGATAAAAAAATTTTTCTTATTTTCTGCTGCATCTTCTCCTCTCCCAACCATATTTTTTGGAACAATTTTTTGCTCCAACCTTACTTTCTCCGAAACCCAAAAGCGATATACCGCCCAAAAGCACCAGAAACATACAGGAGGCGACAATACTGCCGAAATCGTTGATTGGGAAATTTTTTAATTTTCAACGGAAAACCCTGCATTGCATCATACAAATTCTGCTCCGACAGGAATTCATTTTCTGCGCCTTCTGCCCCTAAAACCATTGTCTTAACATTCTTTGCAGCATAGTATTGATATTTGCTTTTTCAACAGCCTCTGCCGTAATCAAATCCGTCCTGCCGACCTCCTTCCCATGCAGCAAATAAATCAGTTCACCGACCTTCTCCCCTGCCGCAACCGGCGCATCCATGGCAGGCAAAAGCTCCGCTTTCGTTTCCCATTCACCGCCGATATCCTTTTTCAGAAGAATGGAAATCTCCTCCTGCACCACAGCCGAAACGCTGTCCTTCATGCCCTTTGTCACAGGAATACGCCCCATTTCCTTCCCTGCGGGCAGTCCCTTTTCCGCGCTGTAATTGGCAAAGCCATAATCCAGAAGCTTCATGGTTTCCTGAAAGCGCAGCTTGAAATCCGGTGCCGCCATCACAACGCCAATCAGGTGCAGCCCGTTGCGCTCCGCCGTCCCGGAAAGACAATAAAGTGCCTTGCCCGTAGAGCCTGTTTTCAGCCCCGTTGCACCCTCGTACCATTTGATCAGCTTATTCGTATTCGTTAAGCCAAATTCGGACTCCCCCTTGCGCGTTTTATGTATGATGGTATCCTGCCATGTGGTGGTGTATTTTTGAATTTCAGGGAATTTCGTCATCAGCTCCCGACTCATCAGCGCAATATCATACGCACTGGTTTCGTGTCCGTCCACATCCAGTCCGCAGGCATTGACAAAATGCGTTTCCTGCATCCCCAATTCCTCTGCCTTCCTGTTCATCCGCTCCACAAAGGCCTCCTCACTGCCTGCCACAAACTCTGCCATGGCAACCGCCGCATCATTCGCAGATGCAATCGCGATACATTTCGTCAGCTCTGCGGCTGTCTGCGTTTCGCCCGGCTCCAGAAAAACCTGCGATCCACCCATACTCGCCGCATGCTCGCTCACCTGCACCGCTTCCTCCCATTCAAACTGTCCTGCCGCCTCCGCTTCGTAAATCAACAGCAATGTCATCACCTTTGTCACGCTGGCAGGCGGCATTGCCTCGTGACTGTTTTTTTCATACAAAACCGTTCCCGTGCCTGCGTCCATCAGCACCGCACTTTTACTTTTCAGCTGCAATGCATCCGTTTCCGCCGCAAAAGCAGACAGGCTGAACCCAAGCGATAGCACAGACATCAGCAGTATCGTCAATACTCCCTTCCAATTCTTCATCCGCCCATTCCTCCCAGATATTCTTATGGATACTCTATGCTTTTCCCCTCTGAAGTATGCAGACGGCGAAATTCTTAAGAGTTTTTTAAATTTGACTGATTTTTACAAAAGTCTGTAATTTTGTTGCATACTGTTGCTATAGCAGAAAAAAATTTGTTATAATCTTACTATTGATGAAAAGAAAAGGAGGGTATTCTCTATGAAAAAGACAAAACATACTGTAGCCTTGGCTCTGGCGGCAATGCTGGCATGTCAACCACTTTCTGTTTATGCGGCAACCTTTGCCGATATGAATCAGGTTCCTTGGGCGGGTGCCGAAGCATCTATCAATAAGGCGGCAAGCCTGGGTCTGGTTGTTGGGGAAACCAGAAACGGCAAAACCTATTTCCGCCCCAGAGATTCTGTTTCTCTGTCCGAATCCTGCCAGCTGGCATATAAGCTGCTGATGCAGACAGGCAAGGCAAAGGCGGATGACAGCGTAACCCAGAAATGGACTCCCATTATGAATGCTTACGGCATCCAGAGCTGGGCATATCCTGCCGTTTCCTACTGCTTGGAAAACGGGATTCTGGCTACCTCTAACCTGAGCGGCTTCATGAAAAACGGTTCTAATCTGCCTGCCACAAGAGAACAGGCAGCAACCATCCTTGGGCGCGCCTTAACAAAGGGGGTTTCTTCCTACACAGCAAACGAAACCACAACTACCTTCAAGGACAACAGCAGCATTTCCACAGAAGCAAAGCCCTATGTTGCCCTGCTGAAAAGGGTAGGCGTAGTCAATGGGGACGATTCCAATAAATTCAACCCCAAGCAGACACTGAACCGCACAGAAACCGCAGTTCTGGTCACAAATCTGTACGGTGTACTGGAAAAGGCAACCACACCTACCACACCCACAACTCCGACAACACCCACCAACCCGACCACCTCCACACAGAAGGGTACGGTTGCGACCATGACAAATTTCTATGTCAATCTGAAGGACAGCGCAGCTTACTATATGCTGGCATCCGGCGGCACAACCATCACACTGAACGGTTCTTCTGCCACCATGAGCGATGTCGTAAAGCTATATAAGGCAGGCACCTCCATTGATGTTACCCTGACGCTCGACAGCAACCTGCACATCACCAAGCTGGAGGCAACCTATAAGGAAACCAAGAAAACCAAAGGCAGCCTGACAAAGGTGAGATATAATAAAACGGATAAAGAAGGCTCTATCACGATTGATAAGGACAGCACCTACTCCTTTACCGATAAGGACGATGTAGATATCCGTATCGACAAAAAGAGCTATAGCCTGAAGGAATTGTACGACCTATTCACAAAGGCAGAGGATGACAAAACAACCATTGAGGTTGAGGTTACCCTTGACAACAAAGGAAATCTGACAAAAATCACAGGCAGCACAAAGGAAAGCAGCAGCAGTGATTCCATAAAGGGCAAGGTTTCCAAGGTGAATTATGATAAGTCCGACAAAACAGGCTATATTCAGCTGAAAAATAAAACCACAAAATATTACATCGATGATACAGATGATGTTACCGTAAAGATTGACAACAAAACAAAAGACTACAAAGATCTGTATAATCTGTACGATGATGGGGATAGCACCATTACCGTTACACTGACACTGAATAAAAAGGATTACGTTACTAAAATTACAGCAACCACTTCCGACAGTGACAGCAAGGATGATGCGGACGGCAATGTTGCAAGCGTTACCTATAAGGAAAGCAAGGACACCGGTACGGTAAAAATTGGCAGCAAGACCTATGATATTGATGATGTAGATGATGTCGATATCTCCATTACCGACGGCTCCGATAAGATTAAAACATGGGAAGATTTCTATAATGCCTATAAGGACAAAAAGACCATGAATGTTTCCGCTACCGTTAAAAATGATGAGGTTACAAAAATCACAGGTAAGGTAACACAGGCAAAGGGGGAGCTTTCCAAGCTTGGCAAGAACTACATCAAAATTGAAGGCAAATACAGCAATAATACCTTCAGCTATGATTTTGATGAGGATGATACAGATAACATCAAGGTAAGCATCACCAATGCTTCCGGCGTAAAAACACTTACGAAGCTGATTGACTGGCTGGAATCCGGTGACAAGCTCGACCTTGTTCTCACACTGGATAAAAACGGAAATATCACAAAAATTTCCGGCGAATATAAATAATTTCGCCAAAACGTACTGACCATAAAGGGCAACACCTGCATGAAAAGGCGTTCAGACAAAAATCATAAAAGCAAAGGGATTTTCCTTTTTATGAGTCTGCGCTTTTGCGCAGACTCATTTTTTATAGGAGTATTATATGAAAAAAATACATTCGGCATTTGCGCCGTTTCTCGGCATCCTTATCCTGCTTGCGGTTTGGTTTCTGCTTTGCCGCGCAGAGGTTTTTAGTCCCTACCTTCTGCCGACACCACAAAAGGTGTTCGACAGCTTTCTGCGCATGCTTTTCTCCGGAGAATTGCTTCGGGATGTGCTGATTTCCTTTATCCGTATTCTGAAGGGCTTCGGCATCGCTTTTCTGCTTGCGTTTCTGCTGGGGATGTTCCGTGCGCTCCTGCCTGCCGCAGAAAAATATTATAACGCAATCGTGCAGTTTTTCCGCAATGTGCCGCCGCTGAGTCTGATTCCGCTTCTGATTCTCTGGTGCGGCATCGGGGAAACCACAAAAACCGTTATTATCGTGCTGGCCTCCTTCTTCCCGATGTATCTGAACATCGTAAAAGGCTTTACGGGCTGTGACCAAAGGCTATTGGAGGTTGGGGATGCCTTCGGCTACACAAAATTTGAAAAATTCCGCTATATCCTCCTGCCCTACGCCTCCGCCGATATTCTCGTTGGGATGCGCATCGGCATGGGCTATAGCTGGCGTGCCATCATTGCGGCAGAAATGATGGCAGCCTCCAGCGGTATCGGGCATTTGATTCTGTTCGCGCAGCAGCTGAGCCGCACCGATAAGGTGATTGTCGGCATTTTTGTGGTTGGGCTTGTCGGCCTTGCAACCGATAAATGCTTCGGCTTTTTGCTGAAAAAATTATTTAAGGGGAATGGTGAAAATGGCTGGAATTGAATTAAAGCATATACAGAAGGCATACACCGTAGACGGGCGGACGCTCCCCGTTTTAAAGGATATCTGCTTGCAGATTCCCGAAAACAGCATCACCGTCCTTCTTGGGAAAAGCGGCTGCGGCAAAACCACCCTGCTCCGCTTAGTGGGAGATTTAGAGAAGCCAAACAGCGGAGAAATTCGCTTTGCGGTCACGCATAAAACCGCCTTTGTGTTTCAGGAGCCGCGGCTCATGCCTTGGCTGACTGTGTGGGATAATACTATTTTCGGACTGAAAAAGCACTCCTATGATACAGGAGAAATCCAAGCCCTGCTGGAAACGGTTGGTCTGGATGGCTTTCAGAAGGCCTATCCCCATCAGCTTTCGGGCGGAATGCAGCAAAGAACCGCTATCGCGCGTGCTTTGGCGTATGCGCCCTCCTTCCTTCTGATGGATGAGCCCTTTGCCGCATTGGATCATTTCACGCGCACGCAGCTGCAGAAGGAACTGATTCGCCTGCAAAAAAGCCAAAATACAGGGATTCTATTCGTCACCCACAGCATTGATGAGGCCCTGCTTCTGGGGCATAAAATTGCCTTTCTTGAGGATGGGTGCATCAAAAAAGAATTTCTTTTGGATACGGATTGCGAAAATCGCGATTTATTATCCAAGGAACTGATTGAACTGAAACGGGAAATTCTTGCACAGCTTCATTTATAAAAAAACTGTCTTTCGGCAGTTAAAATAAGCATTTTATCATTTAAAAATTTAGGAGGTATTACAAATGAAAAAAAGATTGATTGGCATGGCAATGGCAGCCATTCTGGCTATGACGGCGCTGACAGGCTGCGGCACCGCAGAGGATACATCCTCTCTCGATTCGCTGACCTTCACCTATGTCACCTCTCCCCTGAACCTGCCCTCTATCGTGGAAAAGGAGGAAGGCATTTTCACAAAAGCCTTTGCGGATGACGGCATCGAGGTGAAATATGCAGAAATCACCTCCGGCGCAGACCAGACACAGGCACTGGCAGCCGGAGATGTGCAGGTGCTGTATGCCGTTGGCGCAACCTCTGTCATTCTTTCTGCCGCAAATGATGCAGATATCAAGGTGCTGAACATGTATAGCCGCTCTCCCAAGGCATTCTGCATGTATTCCAAGGATGAAAGCATCAGCTCCCCTGCGGATTTGCGCGGCAAAACCATTGCAGGCCCTGTCGGCACAAATCTGCATGAACTCTTGGCGGCATATCTTGCAACCGCGGATATGACAGTGGATGATGTAAACTTCGTGAATATGGGCATTCCCGAAGCAAAGGCAGGTCTGGAAGGCGGCAGTGTGGATGTGGCATTGCTGGCAGGTGCAGCCGCATATCAGACACAGCAGCAGGGCTATCACCTGATTACCGACGGCGAGGGCTTGATTAACGCCATCATTGCAGTAGCAGTCACAAATAAATTCTATGAAGCGCACCCCGAAATCATCGAAAAGCTGCAATCCGCACAGGCAGAAATCGCAGACTTTATGCAGAACCATGAACAGGAAGCCTACGAAATGGCAGCAGCGGAGCTGGATTTGGATGTGGATGCCGTAAAGGAAATGGCACAGTATTATGACTTCTCCACAGAGATTACTGCTGCGGATAAGGAGGGCTTCCAGCGCACCGCTGATTTTATGTATCAGGCAGGCATGATTGAAAAAGAGCTGGATGTAAATACATTATTTTAACTAAAGCAAACTCAGGATTCCACTTGGGACAGAGCGAAGCAATGCGCCCTTGCTTCCCGATTCCTTCCGCAATAAAAAAAGCGTCCAAGCTTGGACGCTTTTTTGTTGCTCCTCCTTCAGATGGACAAGCCTTGCTTCATGCCCCAGAAATTCATTATAACGGAAGGATTCCCTTCTGCCATTTTCCATCTGACAGTAAAAATGGTGGGGATATAATTCCAGCACCACGCCATGACGAATTTCCCGGGTAATATATGTATAATCCTTCAAAAGAGAACGCTCCTCAACAATAATAGACTTCCCCTTTTCCAATCCATACTTACCTGCAAGCTCCTTCAGCCATGTATTTTTCCACATTCTTCTTTCCTTCATCTCATACCCCTTTCGTATTACGGTTTGCCCGTAATTATGATTTAAAAAAATAAGCTGCTCCTTTGTCTGACACAATCATACTACGGTTTCACCGTATCTGTCAACGGTTTTTTCGTAATTTTTATAAAATATATTGCATTTCTACGATTTAACCGTATAATAAAAATAGGAAGGTGATTTTATGGACAACAGTAAAACCATACTGGCGAAAAATATCCGCTATCTCATGGAACAGAAGCAAAAAACAAGAACCGAGCTTTGCGAAGCACTTGGCGTAAAATATACCACCCTCAGCGACTGGGTAAACGGAAAAACCTATCCCCGCATTGATAAAATCGAGCGGATGGCGGCGTATTTCGGTGTGGAAAAATCTGCCCTTCTGGAGGACAGAAACCATCTGCCGCAGGATGCCATCCCCTATACCCCTCGCCCGACAAAGCCAATCCCCATTGTTGGCGTGGTCAACTGCGGCATGCCCCTTCTGGCAGAGGATAATATTGAGGGCTATATCGAAACACCCTTGGAGGATTTAAACAGCGGCGAGGAATATTTCTGGCTGCGCGCCAAGGGGGATAGCATGACAAATATCGGTATCCACGAAGGTGATTTTCTGCTCATCCGCAAACAAAGCAACGTGGACAGCGGTGATATCGCCGTCGTTTCCGTCAATGGGGACGATGCCACCCTCAAGCGCGTGATAAAAAAGGAAAATGCGATTGTTCTCCAGCCTGAAAACCCCGCGTATGAAATGAAAATCTTCGTCGGCAAGGAGATGGAGGAGGTTCATATCCGCGGACGGCTGATGAAGCTGGAAAAACGCTTTTAAATAAACTATCGGAAGTACAATAAAGGCAAAGCAATCGGAGGTGAAGCTGCATGACAGCACGCGAGGAGGTATTAGCCTATGCCCTATCCTTTGCGGATGTATACACAGAACGACCCTTTCGCGACCAAAACTGGCAGTTGGTGCGCATCAAGGGAAGCAAAAAGACCTTTCTCTGGATTTACGACCGAGGGGGATATCTCAATCTGAATGTAAAGGTAGCGCCCGAATGGCGTGATTTCTGGCGGAACACCTATCCTGCCGTGGTTGCGGGCTATCATCAAAACAAAATGCACTGGAATACGATTATTCTGGACGGCACCATTCCCACGCAGGATATCAAACGCATGATTGCCGAAAGCTACGATTTGATTGCGGATAGCCCCACCAAGCGCATCTACGAGGCGGTCAAAAAAATCCCCAAAGGCTGTGTCGCAACCTATGGGATGATTGCGGCGCTGGCAGGTGACCCGAATATGGCGCGCGCGGTCGGCAATGCCCTGCATAAAAACCCGGACCCTGCGAATATCCCCTGCTATCGTGTTGTCAATGCCAAGGGGGAGCTTTCCGGTTCCTTTGCCTTCGGCGGAGAAGCTGCACAGGAAAAGCTTTTGCAGGCGGATGGCATTGAGGTAGTCAACGGAAGGGTCGATTTGGAAAAATATCAATGGAAATTCAAATAGGACGCAAAAAGGGTGTGATAAAATTTATCACACCCTTTTTACCGTCTTATTCTTCATCCAGCTTCAGTACAGACATAAACGCCTTCTGCGGCACCTCTACGCTGCCAATCTGGCGCATACGCTTTTTCCCTTCCTTCTGCTTTTCGAGCAGCTTTTTCTTACGGGAAATATCACCGCCATAGCATTTTGCCAGAACATCCTTGCGCATTGCGCTGATGGTCTCTCTGGCGATAATCTTGCTGCCGATTGCTGCCTGAATCGGAATTTCAAACAGATGTCTGGGAATTTCCTTTTTCAGCTTTTCGCACATCTTTCTGCCACGCTCCGTTGCAGAATCCTTATGCACAATAAAGGACAGCGCATCCACAGGCTCCCTGTTTACCAGAATATCCAGCTTCACCAGCTCACTTTCCTGATAGCCCAGCAGGCTGTAATCAAAGGAGGCATAGCCGCGGCTTCTGGATTTCAGCACATCGAAGAAATCGTAAATAATTTCATTCAACGGCATGTGATAGGTCAGCATCACACGGGAGGAATCCAGATATTCCATACTGATGTATTCGCCGCGCCGCTGCTGGCAAAGCTCCATAATCGGCCCGACATAATCCTTCGGGAGCATGATTTCCGCCTTCACAATCGGCTCCTCCATCTTCTCGATTCTGGCAGGATCGGGCATATTGCTCGGATTGGATAAATCAAAGCTTGTCCCATCCGTCAGATATACCTTATAAATAACACTGGGGGCAGTTGTTACCAAGTCCAGATTATATTCTCTTTCCAGTCTTTCCTGAATGATTTCCAAATGCAGCAGTCCAAGGAAGCCGCAGCGGAACCCAAAGCCTAACGCAACAGAGGTTTCCGGCTCAAAGAACAGCGCCGCATCATTCAGCTGCAGCTTCTCCAGTGCATCGCGCAAATCGGGATATTTTGCCCCATCCACAGGGAAAATGCCGCAGTAAACCATCGGGTTTACCTTCTTATAGCCTGGCAGTGCCTCTGCGGTCGGGTTTTCCGCCAATGTAACCGTATCCCCCACGCGTGTATCGGATACCGTTTTGATGCTTGCCGTAAAATAGCCAACCATGCCGGCACTCAGCTCATCCACAGGCAGGAAACGCCCGGGGCCGAAAATGCCAACCTCAACAACATCAAATTCCTTCCCTGTTGCCATCATTTTGACTCTGCTGCCCTTACGAATCGAGCCGTCAAACACACGCATCAGCACGATAACGCCGCGGTACTGGTCATATACAGAGTCGAACACCAACGCCTTCAGCGGTGCATTGACATCCCCCGCGGGCGCGGGAATATCTGTAATAATGCGTTCCAGAACCTCCTCGATATTGATGCCGTTTTTCGCAGAAATTTCAGGGGCATCCTCCGCAGGAATCCCGATGATATCCTCAATTTCCTGCTTTGCCCATTTCGGGTTTGCGCTGGGCAGGTCAATTTTATTGATAACCGGAAGAATTTCCAGATTATTATCCAACGCCAGATAAACATTTGCCAGTGTCTGCGCTTCAATACCCTGCGCCGCATCCACAATCAGCACCGCACCCTCGCACGCCGCAAGGGAACGGGATACCTCATAGTTGAAATCGACATGTCCGGGTGTATCAATCAGGTTAAACTGATATTCCTCCCCATCCTGCGCGCGGTAAATCAGACGAACCGCCTGCGATTTGATGGTGATTCCTCTTTCACGCTCCAGATCCATGTTATCCAAAACCTGCTCCTGCATTTCTCTATCTGTTAAAAGACCTGTTTTCTGAATCAGTCTGTCTGCCAATGTGGATTTGCCGTGGTCAATATGCGCCACAATGCAAAAATTCCGAATGTGTTTCTGTTTGTCCTGAGACATACGCTTCCTCCTTGCACAAAATTTGTTCTATCCATAATATCTTATTCTACCACAGTCTCCGAGAGGAAGTCAAAAGAATCACATCTTTTCTTTTCATTCAGACCGCCGCCGCTTACTCCAATTCTTCCAACGCCTCGCGTACTCTTTCGTATTCCCTTCTTACGGCATCATAATACTGCCCTGTTTCCGCAGGAAGCGCCTCCTTGCCGCGCAGCAGCTCCGTCATCGCGGAACAAACCTCCGCCAGAGCAGAAAGGCTTAGGTTCAGTGCCATTCCCTTCAGTGTATGCACCGCACGAAATGCCTGCTCCACCTCGGATTTTTCCACTGCCTCTGCCAGAAGCGTCATGCTGTTGTCACCCGGCAGCATTTTCAGAAATTTCCGAATCAGCACATCACTTTGCAGGCGATTGATTGCATCTGTATAGTCTCCATCAACCTTCTGATAAAATTCATTTACCGTCATAAATACCCCTCCTTAAAAAATCACCGCGCGATTCTTTTCTTTCTTCGCCTCATATAGGGCGGCATCTGCCTTCTGAATCAAATCCGAAATCCGCCCCGAAGCATACGCACCGCCAATACTGATGGTCAGCTTCAGCTCCGGATACTGCGCAACCTCAATCTTGCGCACCGCTCGGCAGAGCTCCCCCAGCTTTCGTTCCAGAATCTGCTCCGGCATATTATCAAACAGCAGGAAAAACTCATCTCCACCGTAGCGAATCAGTGCATCGTTGCTGCGCAGCATGGAACGAATTGTTTGCGCCACATAATACAATGCCGCATCCCCCGCGGTATGCCCGAAGCGATCATTGATTTTCTTGAAATTATCAATATCAATCATCGCCAGCGCATATTCTCCGCTCAGGTTACGCACCCGTTCATCGTAATACCGGCGATTATATACTCTTGTTGCAGAATCCACATAAACCTGCCTGTTCCGCACAAGCAGCTGATTCAGAACGTGCTCGCTTTCTATGCCGTTGATATCCTCCGAGCGAATCGGGTTCACACATTCCAGAGAATAGGACATTCCGTCTATCTCGATTGGCATTGCAAATACATAATAGACATCATTGCCAATCGGCTCCACCTTCGTCTGTATCTTCCCCATACGGATGGCATCCTGCGAAATGCAGCGCTCACAGCGGCGCGATTTCCCCCAAAGGGCAAAGCAATCCTCATTCTTCTGCACAGAATGACTCTCCTTTGTTGTAGAAACCTGCATACAGATTTCAGGGTCCACCAGCCGAACCGTTTCAAACATCGTCCGATATCCCTGCAGCACAGGGCCAACCTGCTTCTCCGCAATCCGAATCACACTTTCTCCACTCGCCAGAATGGGCAACAGCACCTGCTTCTGCAAAGCAGACTTCGCTGCTTCGGCATCATACATCTGTATTCTCTTATAGTTTTCATCAATATCTACAATTTTTCCGAGCAGAGAGCTATAATGTCCCTCGCTGTCCTTCTTGCCCGAAACCAGAATGGCAGTCTGACATTGACTCGGCTTTCCGTTTAGCGTAATCTGTGCCATAAACTCCATCTGTGTCCGGTCAGTCGGCAGCTCCTGTAATTTCTCGGTAAGCAGCGCAAGCGTCTTTTTCCCGAAAACGGAAAGAAAGGCTTCGTTTTCCATCGGATCGACAATCACATCCGGCAGTCCCGTCTGCTCTACTGCACCCTTGGAAAGATGCAGAGAAGAAGGCTGTGCCGTATATTCAAACCACAGCTCTCCGCTGAGATTTGCGAAAAATTCTGCTTTTGTGTTTGCCTCCTCCAGCTGCTTTGTCATGCGCGCCGCAATGACATCCTGTCCACTGTAAAGCTCCTCCACCGTTTCATATACCTGCTCCGCACTCTGTCCCACAGGCTTTTTCTCCACGCCATGCCGCAGTGTCTCCGAAAGCTCATCCATACATTCAAGCAGGAGCGGATTCAGACTGCCACATTCGCCGTTATGCATCATAGCAAGTGCCGTATCATGCGAAAAGGCTTCTTTATAGCTGCGCTCATTCGTCAGCGCATCATAAGCATCCGCAACGGAAACCACCTGTGCCGCAATGGGAATATTATCCCCTGCCAACCCGTCCGGATAGCCCTTGCCATCCCAACGCTCATGGTGCCAGCGACAGATCATCGTGGCGTATTTCACCAGTTTTTCATTCTGATACACAGACATTCCCGAAATAATCTCCGCACCAATCACCGTATGCCGTTTCACAATGGCAAATTCCTCTGCGGTCAGCTTGCCGGGCTTTGTCAGAATTTCCTCCGGAATCAGCAGCTTCCCGATATCATGCAGGCTTGCCGCCATGCAAATCACATCTATATCATCCGGATTCAGCGCATAGCGGTTCGTCCGCTTCATCAGACAGTGCAGCAAAAGCCCCGTCACACGGCTTACGCCGGACATGTGCATCCCCTTTTCTCCGCAGCGCAGCCCCAAGGCATAGCCCAGAATTGATATCATAACCTCGTTGCTTTTTTCTCTGCGGAAAAACCAATCCGCAACCACATCCATCAGCTGATGCTTTTTGGTATGCAGCAGGATTGTATTAATGATACGACGGCGAACGATGCCGGGTACAAAGGGACGGCTGATATAGTCCGATGCACCCAGTTCAAATGCACGGTCGATGTAGGTATTACTGGTTTCCGCGGAAATCATGATGGTGGGGATATCCTCAATCCAATGTCTGCGGTTCATTTCCTCCAGAACCTCAAATCCGTCCATCTCAGGCATCACAATATCCAGCAGCAATGCGGAAATCTGCGTGCCATAGCTCTGCAACGCAATGATGACTTCCTGCCCATTTGTTGCTTCAATAACTTCAAATTCCTGATCCAGTACATTTGCAAGAATTGCGCGGTTCATTTCAGAATCGTCTGCAATCAGCAGCTTTCTTCGTCTCATAAGGCGATCCTCTCCTGTCGTTCTGTCTTTTGTATCTCAAGCTCTGCCGCGAATTCTGCCTGACGCTGTAAAGCCTCACATTGTTTTTTCCGACCCTGCAACAGCAATCTCTCGGAAGCATGTGCATCCTTCATTTTCGCTTCGTCCTCTCTGCCTTTGAGGTATTCAAAATCCCCCAAAAAGCTACATTTAATGTGAATATTATAGCACATCTGTATCTTATTGCCAACGAAAAACAGGAACATCAAGGCTGATTCTGCTTTGCTGCTCCTGTTTGTGTTTCTTCTATATAAAGTTATCAGCTGTTATTCTGCATCAAAGGCGTGCGCCGTTACGAAGGTTGCGCCCCCATTGTCAATATAGGTCGTTTCTACCTCGCATTTCTGCTTCAGCTCCTGCATATCGAAATAACGGGAAACCGTCTGCTTCTCTGCCTTGTAGCTGTTTTTATCCATATCTAATGCCATCTGCTTTGCATCCGCATCGGAAAGCTTCTGCACGCCTGCCTTTGCGATATCAAAATCGGGATTCTTTTCCCCGATAAAGGTAATCAGCACTGCTTTTTTATTGATACAGAGAACCCGATAGCCGAAATTCTTTGTCATAACGCCATTTACATTCAGACGCATATCCAGTGTGATGAGATTAGGCGTATTGCTGCCCTCCTCTGCTTCTGTGATGATGAAATCAGATGCTTTGAAGTCCTTGTCTACATTCTTCTGCATATAGGCCTCCAGTGCCGCATAATCCTTTGTGCCGGGGATATAAGGCACATCCTCCTCAATCACCTTCTGCTTCGCCCCTTCAACCAGAAAATCCTTTACGGATATGCTGACTCCCTCGTCATTCTGCTCGCCTGTGGAAAGCTGAATCCGATTCTTTTCACTGTCCCATCCGCAGGTGAAGTCCATAATCTCGACCAAATCGCGCAGCTTGAAATAATTATAACCGTCAATATTCAGGCAATTCATGTTTTCGTATTCCGTTGCGCCAACGAGAATGGTCTGCTTGCTTTGCTTTACGGCTTTTGCCTGCTTTGCCGCACTCAGATGCTGCAAATCCTGCGCAGCACTTTCCTTTGTCAGAGAAGCCTGCTTTTTCGCTTCGTTCCAATCGACACGATAGCCGAGGATTTTCCCCAAATCGCGCAGCATAAAATAATTATTATCCTGATACAGATACGCAGGGACAGCCTCCACCGTCTGCACGCCCTCTCCTGACTGCACGGAAAGCGTGTTTTTGGACGGCGTAACCGCAAGCCCTGCCGCAAGGGCACTTTGTGTAAAAATAAGCGTTCCTGCCAATGCCCCAACCACAACAAAATTTTTCTTCATCTGTCATACCTCCTTACGCAATACATTTTCCCTTTACTTGCCCGAACTTCCCTTCGGATAGCTTCATCTTATCAGACATCTTAACAAATTACATCTGATTTGCGTAAAATTTATAAAATTTTAAGAAATAACCGCAGCATGTATTTTTCTCTGTCGAGGCAGAGAAAAAGTGCCCACCTTTTCCACCAGACACTTTCTGGTTTTTGCAAAATACAGAAAATTCAGGTAAAATAGGAAAAAACATAATCAGAAAGGTGTTTGATATTCATGATACATGTACTTTTTATTTGCCACGGCAGTACACTAATCGAGCGCGGGAACCCTTGATATTCCTTGACTTTTTGAAGCTGACAGAGAAAATTTACTACTTATTTACTACTTACTAAAATTGTTGATTGCCTTGCCACGATATAAATAAAATTGAACATTATTCGCATAAGCGACGTTACCTTATCCCAACAGGGAAACAAGGAACGCCGCTATTTTTTTACCCTCATGTTACGCAGTAAGGGCAAATAAAGCCTTGATTTATGCGGCTCTTAGAGCGCGAAAATGAGAAAGACAAGGGTTGATACCTTTTCCCTCAAAACCGCGTTTCTACTGCGTAACAAATCCAACCAAAGGAGTGATGAAGCTATGGCAGTTTTCCGCGTGGAAAAGAACAAAGGTTATACGGTTATGAGCAACCACCATTTACGCAACAAGGAACTTTCCCTAAAGGCAAAGGGCTTGTTATCGCAAATGCTTTCACTTCCCGAAGATTGGGACTACACCCTTGCAGGGCTGTCCCTTATCAACCGGGAAAGTATCGACGCTATCCGCACCGCTGTATGGGAGCTTGAAAAAGCCGGATATATCACAAGGCGGCAGGGACGCGACGAGAAAGGCAAAATGACCGCTATCGAGTACACCATTTACGAACAGCCACAGCCCCCGGCATTGGATTGTCCGGTATTGGAAAATCCAACAACGGATAAGCCGATATTGGAAAATCCGACACCGGATAACCCGACGTCGGAAAATCCAACGCAATTAAATAAAGACCTATTAAAGACTAACTTACCAAACAAAGAAAAATTAAATACAGATGTATCAAGTACCCATTCCATTCCTTTCCATTCCCTAAATCCCTCTCCCTTAGAGGACGCGGCACAGCCGCCGGAACGGAAGCGAAAGGAAGCGACAGACGCATATCGCGTGTATGAGGAAATCATCAAGGACAATATCGAGTACGACTATCTGATACAGGACAGACACCTTGACCGGGACAGGATAGAGGAAATCCTTGCCCTTATCCTTGAAACTGTCTGCACCAAACGAAGAACAATCCGTATCGCAGGGGACGACTACCCGGCAGAGCTTGTAAAAGCAAAATTTATGAAGCTGAACGGCGAGCATATCCGCTTTGTGCTTGATTGTATGCAGGAAAACACCACCAAAATCCGCAACATCAAGCAGTACATGAAAGCTGCCCTTTTCAATGCCCCGTCTACGATTGGCAGCTATTACACGTCCCTTGTATCTCACGATATGTACGGCGGGCGCACTATCCAGTCGGCAAGAAGCAAGGGCATACCCGATTACACCTGTAATGAGGACGAAAGCCTGTAAACCAACCCAAAGGAGGATTTTATGATGACACAGAAAACAGGAGCTTTGATTTTTGATGAAACCGCTGACCGCTACGACATTCGCTTTGACCTTAACGACTATTACGGGGGCTTACATTGCGGCGACTGCATGGAGGTTTTTGTGCGGGGCAAATGGAAGCCGACCCGCATGGAGTACGGGGACAACTGGTATCTTGTGGGTATTCGGACGGCAGACCTTTCGGGGCTGCGGGTGCGGATTTAACAGGGCGGCGTGAAAACGGACGCTCTTTTTTCATGCCCGCCCCACTTTCCGGCGGCTGGCATACCACCATAGAACACGAAAGGAGGAACCCCATTGCAGGAGGAAACCAACGAAAAGACCATAGCCCTTTACATCAAGACCGGGAAGCTGACGGCACAGCAGCTCCAAAAGGCTATGAAAGCCCTGCTTGCACAGATGAAAAAGCAGCATGAGAAACAGAAAATCCCGCATGGCAAACAGACCCTAAAGCAGCTTATGAAGCAGAACGCAGGCGTTTCCAACATTGAAATCACAAAGGACAATATCAAAGCCTTTGAGAGTACGGCGAAAAAATACGGGATTGACTTTGCCCTAAAGAAAGACAGCACCGAAACCCCGCCCCGCTATCTTGTGTTTTTCAAGGGACGGGACGCGGACGCACTGACCGCAGCTTTCAAGGAGTTTTCCGCAAAGAAACTGACGCAGGAACAGTTCCGCCATCCGGGCAGCGAATATCGCGGCGCGCCCTTTTGGGCATGGAACTGCCGATTGGAGAAGGAAGAGCTGCTCCGGCAGCTGGAAGTATTGAAGAAAATGGGCTTGGGCGGCGCTCATATGCATGTGCGCACCGGCATGGCCACGCCCTATCTGAGCGACGAGCATATGGCGCTGATCAAGGCCTGCGTGGAAAAATGCCGGGACGAAAAAATGCTGGCCTGGTTGTACGACGAGGATCGCTGGCCCTCCGGCGCGGCGGGCGGCCTTCTGACCAAAGACCCCCAATACCGCGCCCGGCACCTGCTGCTGACCACAAAGCCCTACGGCGAAGGCCAAGCCGAGGCGGGACTGGATTCTTCGGCCCGTTCCGCCCGCTCGGAGAATGGTACGCTGCTGGCCTGCTACGATGTGCAGCTGGATGAAAACGGGTGCCTGACCGGGGCCAAGCGAATCGCCGCAACAGAAGAAGCGGCGGGACGGAAATGGTACGCCTATCAGGAAACCGACCTTCCCAATCCGTGGTACAACAACCAGACCTACGCCAATACGCTGGATCCCGCTACGATGCAAAAGTTCGTGGAGATCACCTACGAACGCTATCTGGAAACCGTCGGCGAGGACTTCGGCGGCGTTGTTCCCGCCATTTTC
>OGXX01000398.1_pt1 | contig 48872 bp, 42 predicted proteins | sample 1576301 | NCBI WGS metagenome assembly OGXX01 (sample SAMEA3541469, study PRJEB24748) | human gut metagenome | biome: human gut; feature: human-associated habitat; material: faeces | place: China | collected 2012
AGCCAGACATGCCAATTCCGGATATGAGGGAAATCTGCATATCGGATTTCTGGATATCTATGATATTTCCGGTTTGTTTGACGATGTGATCCGGGAATTTCGGGAGGCATATGAAAATATCGAAATGAGTTTGGAGCGATTTTCTCTGAAGGAACTGCCGGAGCGGTTGTATGCCCGGGATCTGGATCTCATTTTGACCTATGGTTTTTCCCTGTATGATAAACCGGATCTTATGACCGTAAATATTCAGAAGTTTGATTCCTGCATCATGCTGAACCGAAACCATCCGCTGGCGGCGCAGGAGACGATTTCGCTGGCGGATCTGAAGGAGGAGCGCTTTATCCAGTTAGGACCGAAAGCAAGTGAGGAAGGCTATCGGTATATCACCAATCTATGCGTGCGATGTGGACTGCACCCGAATATCTTTCCGGTGGAGAAGATGGAGGACGTCATGCTGTGGGTTCAGACTGGAAATGGTGTTGCGATTACTACAAACCGCAGTATCGAAGAGCAGAATCCTCATGTAGTGATCCGCGATATTGATGTGCCGGAGGCGAAAAATCATAACATCACTATGGCATGGTGTAAGAATAATTACAATCCGGCGATCGCAATTTTTATGGAAATGCTTGAGAAAAAATTAACAAAAATTTTATAAAAATCTTATAAGATACACGATTTTAAGGGATTTGAGACAAAAATCTCAAAAATAGTACGGAAATAAAAACATTATAATGAAGAGAACGGCAATTTTTTAATAACAAAAATGGATTAACAAAAACGGCGATTTTAGAAAAAAATGTTGAAATCTGGAAAATGCCGGAAAAAAATGCAGAGTTAAATTTGTATAACGCATAACACTAATGCACAAAACGGATAAGTGAAAACTCTTTGTGCAAATTGCATATAAAAGAGAAGGACGGACTGCTCTGGTTTGGTGAAAATAGATTGACTTTAAGAAATTCTTAAGCTAAAATACGGGTATCGCATTCGAAACTACCCCATGGACGTGACGGACAAATGTCTGTAGGGAGTAAGGTTTTGAAGGTAACATATGGTTTAATGGTATTATAGGAGGAAGTTGAAATGAACAACAAAAAGACCAGTAGCTGGAACCTCGGTGTAAAAGGCTACATCGTAGTTATTCTGGCGTTCTTCTCATGTTATGTGTATTCCGCACTGACATCAGATTCCGTGAACGTAACACGTGACATTTTCGTTAATGTTTTGAAACTCAATCAGGGTGCTATTTATGCAATGTCAACTATTGCAGTACCGTTTGGTATCGTTGGAAGTATTATTCTTGGTCGTCTGATCAATAAGCATTCAATCCGTCTTTACTGGGGATTAAGTATGATCATCACTGCTGTATTTACAGTAGCAATCGGTCAGATGCACAACACAGTAGGTGTTGTTGTATGTTATGTAGTAATCTACACATTCTCCCTTGCATCTGCTATGCTGCTTGCAGGTGAGATCATCGGACACTGGTTCCCGACAAAACGTGGTGTAGCCATGGGTCTGTGTACAGCTGGTTATCCGTTATCTGCAGCTACAACATCTGCAGTAGCAGGTAAGTTTGCTGAAAGTGCTGGATATTCCATGTACTATGTAGCAATCGCAGTTATTGCAATTATCGTTGGTATCGTAGTAATCCTTTTCGTTCGTGATTTCCCGGAAGAAAAAGGTGGATACCCGGATAACAACCCTGCATTGGATGGTGAGAAAGCAAAAGCTGAGCATCAGGCAGCTCTTGAGTATCTGAAAACATCCAAATGGACAGCTGGTAAATGTCTGAAAACAGGACGTATGTGGGTTCTCTGGATCGCAGTTGGTATCACAGGATTCATGTCCATGGGTATCATGTCAAACTTCGTAACAAAATTTATGGTTATGGGATATGAGCTTCCGAACGTACTTCAGATGCTTGGTATCGCAGGTGTGCTTGCTATCCCGGGATCTATTGTAGTAGGTTGGTTAGACGTTAAGATTGGTACAAAGAAAACCGGTATCCTGATCAACGCTATGGCACTTGTAGCAGTTCTTTGCTGCTTAACACATGTAACTGTATTACATTATATCTCCCTTCCGATCCTTGCTGTAATGTTAGGTGGATCTTCCAACTTAATGGTATCCTGTACAGCAGCTATCTGGGGACGTTATGATTTCAAAAATGCATTTTCAGTTATCCAGCCGCTGAACTCTGTTATGACAGGTGTTGGTATCACTGTAGTATCTGCCTGCAACAGCATTGACAAGACATGTCAGCTTGCTTACATCATCATGGCAATTATGGCAGTAGTTGGTCTGATCGCTATGTGTGCATTAAAAGTAGAGCCGATCGACAAAGACGTTCGCTAATCAACAGAACATAAATTAGAAAAAATATAAAGAATTATAGCTTTAAATTTTAAGTTTGTCATTAATTTAATCAAAATTTAAATTACTTTATAGATAAAAAAACTCATTTGATTTTTAATAAAAATATTTTTTAAAGTCATATTGACAAAATACAATTTTCTTGCTATCATTTAGTTGTAAGTTAATTATGATAACTTAAATGAAATAAAATTAATGAGAGAAAGAGTATCTAGGGTTCCGAATTTATTTGCTGGTCCGAGCGATACAAATACTTTTTAGTATTACACCTAAGGGAGAAAAGCCCAGGAGGTAGGTTTCGCTTGAAGCCTACTTGCTGGGCTTATTTATTTCTTATGTTTAATTTTAGGAGGTATTTTATGGAAAAAATTTACACTGGAAAGACAAAAGATATTTACAAGAGCGAAGATGGAAATTATGTTTTAAAGTTTAAGGATGATGTTACAGGAGAAAATGGAGTTTTTGATCCGGGTGCTAATACTGTAGGTTTATCAATTGAAGGTGTAGGACATGAAGGTTTAAAGATTACTAAATATTTCTTCGAAATTTTAAAGAAAAAGGGAATTAGAACTCATTATATAGATTGCGATTTAAATGAGAATACTATGACAGTAAAACCTTGCGAAGTTTTTGGTAAAGGTATAGAAGTAATTTGTAGATTTAAAGCTGTAGGTAGTTTTATAAGAAGATATGGTTTATATGCAAAACCTAATGATGATTTAGATACTTATGTTGAAATTACATTAAAAGATGATGAAAGATGTGATCCTTTAATTACTAAGGATGCACTTGTTATGTTAAATATATTAACTGAAAAGGAATATGAAGACTTAGTAGCACTTACTAAAGAAATTTGTACTATTATTAGAGATGTTTTAAAAGAAAAGGGACTTACTTTATACGATATTAAGTTGGAATTTGGTAAAGTTGATGGAGAAGTTGTATTAATTGACGAAATATCAGGTGGCAATATGAGAGTGTACAATGGAGATAACATTGTTGCACCAACTGATTTATATTCTTTTTTGCTTAAATAATTATAGCCGGAGAATATTTCCGGCTTTTTATATTGTGATAAATGAAGTTTTTTATTACTCACTCAATTTTAATTATAGATTATGTGGGGTTAATATTTAAATTATTTTTGGAGGTAAATATGAAAGTAGCATTAATTATGGGCAGTATTTCTGATAAAGATATTGCTAAAAAAACTTGTGATATTTTAAAAAAATTTGGAATAGAATATGATGCAAGAGTTATATCTGCACATCGTTCATTAGAATTTGCAATAGACTTTGTTAACAAAATGGAAGAAAATAAGATTGAACTAATTATAGCATTTGCAGGTAAAGCAGCTCACCTAGCAGGTGTTTTAGCTGGCATTTCAACAGCTCCTGTAATAGGAGTACCTGTTAAAGCTTCAACACTTGACGGATTGGATGCTCTACTTTCAACTGTTCAAATGCCTAAAGGGGTGCCTGTTGCAACTGTTGCTATTGATGGAGCGGAGAATGCTGGTATTTTAGCAACACAAATTCTTTCAATAAAATATGATGAATTAAAAGTTAAACTTAAAGAATATAAGCTTGAAATGAAAGAACAAGTAAAAAAAATGGATAATGATTTAGATATATAAATGGAGGATATTTTAATGGCATTAACATATGAATCTGCTGGAGTAAATAAACATGAAGGATATAATGAAGTAAATTTAATAAAAAAATTTATTAAAAACACATATACAAAAGGGGTTCTTTCTGATTTAGGCGGTTTTTCAGGACTTTTTGAACTTGGAAAAGAATTTAAAAATCCTGTTTTGGTTTCCGGAACTGATGGAGTTGGAACGAAAGTAAAATTGGCTCAAATGATGGATGTTCATAATACAGTTGGAATAGATTGTGTTGCAATGTGTGTTAATGATATTTTATGTCAAGGTGCTAAACCTCTGTTCTTTTTAGATTATATTGCTACCGGAAAACTTGTTGCTGAAAAAATGGCAAGTATTGTTGAAGGAGTTGCAGAAGGATGTATTCAATCAGGAAGTGCTTTGATTGGTGGGGAAACTGCAGAGATGCCTGGAATATATAAAGAAGAAGATTATGATATTGCAGGTTTCTGTGTAGGTGTTGTCGAAAAAGATAAAATAATTGATGGTAAGAAAAATGTAAAAAAAGGAAATATTATTTTAGCATTACCATCTTCAGGGGTTCATAGTAACGGTTTTTCTTTAGTCAGAAAGATAATTTTTGATTATAAAAACTTTTCATTAAACGATATGATAGAAACAGGAAAAACTTTAGGTGAGGAACTATTGACTCCAACTAAAATTTATGCAAAACCAATAGTAAATTTATTAGAAAAATTTAAGGTAAATGGTCTTTGTCATGTAACAGGTGGAGGAATTTATGAAAATGTACCAAGAGTTTTAGGTGATGATGTTGATGCTAAAATTTTTGAAAAGTATATTCCGCAAAAAGAAATTTTTTTGCTTCTTCAAAAATGGGGAGAAATTTCAAAAGAAGAAATGTATGGAACTTTTAATATGGGGATAGGTATGTTAATCTTTGTAGAAAGAGAAGATGTTGAAGGAATAAAAGACTTATTTAAAGAAATGAATGAGGAAATTTACGAAGTTGGAGAAGTTGTAGAAGGAAATTCTAAAGTAATTTTATGTTAGTAAATTTTGGAGGAATTATGGATAAGAGAATTTTTGTTAAGAAGAGGGATGGATATAATAAGGAAGCTTTAGATCTTAAATACAATTTAAATATTGAATATAATTTAGGAATAAAAGATTTAGAGCTTTATATTATATATGACATTTATAATATCAATGAAAAAACTTATGAATTAGCTAAAAATTCAGTTTTTTCAGAAGTAATGATTGATGAAGTAGTTGAAGACATAATACTACAAGATGGAAGATATTTTGCTTATGAAACATTACCAGCACAGTATGATCAAAGAGCTGATAGTGCTGTTCAATGTGTATCTCTTTTAGATAATAATTCAAAAATTACTGTAAGAAGCGGAAAACTTATAATTTTTGATAGAGTTTTAAATCAAGATGAAATGGATAAAGTAAAAAAATATTTGGTTAATCCTATTGAATCAAGAATTAAAGATATGAATATTTTGAGTTTTTCAATGAGTTCAGAAATGAAAAAAATGAAAGACTTAAAAGGCTTTTCTTCTTTTTCAAAAGATGAATTAATTGATTTAAAAAATGAAATGTCTCTAGCGATGAATATTGAGGATTTAATTTTCATTCAAGATTATTTTAGGAATGAAGGAAGAATACCTACTGAAACTGAAATCTACGTTTTAGACTGCTATTGGAGTGATCATTGTAGACATACAACTTTTGAAACTGTGTTAGATGATATTAAAATTGAATCTGAGCTTTTCCAAAAAGAAATGCAAAGTGCTTTTGATATTTATTTAAATGTTAGAAAAGAATTAAATATTACTAAGCCTATAACTCTAATGGATATGGCAAGTATATTTGGGAAATATCACAAAAGAGTATTAAATGATAAGAATATAGAGGTTAGTGAAGAAATTAATGCTTGTTCATTTTTTACTGATATTGAAAATAATGGAAAAATAGAAAAATGGTTAATTCAATTTAAAAACGAAACACATAATCACCCTACAGAGATTGAACCTTTTGGTGGAGCGAGTACTTGTGTTGGTGGAGCAATTAGAGATCCGTTGTCCGGAAGAAGTTATGTTTATCAAGCAATGAGAGTAACAGGTTGTGGAAATATTTTACAAAAAAGAGAAGAAACTTTGAAGCATAAATTACCTCAAGTTGATATTTCTACAAAAGCTACAAGCGGCTACTCATCTTATGGTAATCAAATTGGACTTGCAACAACTTATGTAAAGGAACTCTATGATGACTCTTATGTTGCTAAACATATGGAAGTTGGAGCGGTTGTTGGAGCAGTCAAATACGGAGATTTCAAAAGAGAAACTCCTGTTAAAGATGATATTGTAATCTTAATTGGAGGAAGAACAGGTAGAGACGGTATTCAAGGAGCAAGCGGTTCAAGTTTAATTCATACAAATGATTCTCTTGAAACAGCATCAAGTCAAGTGCAAAAAGGAAATGCCATTGAAGAGAGAAAAATTCAAAGATTATTTAGAAAACCTGAAGTTACAAAATTGATTAAAAAATGTAATGATTTTGGTGCGGGTGGTGTTTGTGTTGCAATCGGAGAATTATCTGATGGAATTGAAATTCATTTAGATAAAGTTTTATTGAAATATGAAGGGTTAAATCCGACAGAAATTGCCACAAGTGAGTCACAAGAACGTATGGCAATTGTAATATCACCAAATGATTATGAAATTTTTATAAAAGAATGTGAAAAAGAAAATATAGAATATTCTAAAGTAGCAACTATAACCGATAGAAGAAGACTAGAGATGTATTATTATGATGATAAGGTTATGGATTTAAGCGCAGACTTTTTGGCAACAAGTGGAGTAAGACAACACTCAAAAGCATTATTATGCGATAATAATGGAAGCAATCCTTTTGAAAATAAGCTTATTTCTAAAGAAAATGTATTAAATGAATTATCATCATTAAATGTAGCTTGTCAAAAAGGAATTGCTCAAAGATTTGATGCTTCAATAGGTGCAACAACTGTATTAATGCCTTTCTCAGGTAAAAATCAATTAACTCCGGTACAAGCAGGTATTCAGGCATTACCTACAATTCACTCAACAAGTGATACAGCTACAATTTTGAGTTATGGATTTATTCCAAAGATATCTCATTACTCTCCATTCTTATCAGCTATTTATGCTGTTTTAGAATCTGTTGCCAAAGTTTATGCTGTTGGTGGAGATAAAAGTAATTTATATTTTTCTTTCCAAGAATATTTTGAAAAACTTGGAAAAGACAGTAAAAAATGGGGAAAAGTTACTCAAAGCTTACTCGGAACTATCTATGCTCAAAATGAGATAGGATGTCCAAGTATCGGAGGAAAAGATAGTATGTCTGGAACATTTAATGAATTAAATGTTGTTGAAACATTGATATCTTTTGCATGTACTCCTGTTAAAATTAAGAATGTAATTTCTCCGGAATTAAAAACAATTGGAAATTATATATATTATGTTCCTATTGTAAAAAATTCGAAAGGATATCCTGAAATTAAGGAAACATTAAAAAGCTATGAACTAATAAATGAACTTATAAAATCAGGTAAAATTTTATCAGCATATGTTCAGGAAGAAGGTAGTGTAGTAAGTTCTCTAGTAAAAATGGCAGTTGGAAATGGTTTAGGTTTCACAGTTAATAAGGAAAATATTTTAAATTTTGATCCTGCATCAATTGTTGTAGAATCAAATTGTGAGTTACCTTTTGAAAAAATTGGAATGGTTAGTGAAGAAATTTCGATAAATGGAATTAAATTTGATTATGATGAAATATATAATGCATATACAAAAACATTAAATAAAATTTATCCTTTATATCAAAATTTAGATTGTGGAAATTGTGAAAATTTATCTAATGACAAAAATGAAAAAAAATATTACAAAGAATATATTGAAAATGTAAATGTCTTAATTCCTATATTTCCTGGAACAAATTGCGAATATGACGTAGAAAAAGCATTTATTGACGTAGGTGCTACAACAAAAACTGTTATATTTAGAAACAAAAAGGAAGATGATATTGAAAAGTCAATTGATGAATTGGTAAATGGAATAAAAGATGCACACATTATTATGATACCAGGCGGATTTTCAAGTGGAGATGAGCCTGATGGAAGTGCAAAGTTCATAGTAAATGTTTTAAAAAATGAAAAAGTTAAAGATGCAATTCATAAACATTTAGATGATAAAAAATTAATTTTGGGTATTTGTAACGGATTCCAAGCATTAATTAAGTCAGGACTTATACCTTACGGAAGAATAAAGTCTTTAACTGAAGATGACTTGACATTATATAGAAATGACAGTTATTATCATATTTCAACAAGTGCTATAACTCGTGTTGCAAATGTAAATTCTCCTTGGACTCAAAATTTTGAAATTGGACAATTACATGAAATTATGTTCAGTCATGGAGAAGGAAAATTTGTTGGAAACAATATTGAGAAATTTAAAAATTTATGTGCTTTTCAATATTGTGATTTTGAAGGTAATGCAAGTAGCAATGGAAAATTTAATCCTAACGGTTCTTTATACGCCATCGAAGGTATGATAAGTGAAGATGGATTAATTTTAGGGAAAATGGGACATAGTGAACGATATGGAACGAATTTGTATAAAAATAAAACTATAAAAGGAATTCAAAATATATTTAGAAATGGTGTAAATTATTTTAAAGGAGAAAAATAATATGAAACTTTTATATGAAGGCAAGGCAAAACAATTATTTCAATGTGAAAATAATGAAGAAATATATATTCATTATAAAAATAGTGCAACTGCATTTAATGGAGAAAAAAAGAAGGAATTTGATAAAAAAGGCATTTTAAATAATACAATCACCTCATTTATTTTTGAGTATTTAGAAAGAAATGGAATAGAAACTCATTTTATTAAAAAAGTGAATGATACCGATCAAATCTGTAAACATGTTAAAATTATTCCTTTAGAAGTTATTACTAGAAATATAGTAGCGGGTTCTATGGCTAAAAGATATGGTTTAGAAGAAGGTATGAAATTAAAAAAGCCAATTTTTGAACTGAGCTATAAAAATGATGAACTCAATGATCCTCTAATAAATGATGACCATGCAATAGCTTTAGGAATTGTTTCAGAAGAAGAACTTTCTTTTATAAAAAAAGAAACTGAAAAAATTAATGAACTTTTGAAAAAATTTTTTTTGAAAGCGGGATTGATTTTAGTTGATTTCAAAATTGAGTTTGGAAAAACAAGTGACGGTAAAATAATTTTGTCAGATGAAATTTCTCCTGATACTTGCAGATTATGGGACGTAAAAACGAGAAATAAACTTGACAAAGATCGTTTTCGTAGAAATTTAGGTTCAGTTATGGATGCATATGAAGAAGTTTTAAGGAGAATAACAAGTGCGTGGAATTAATGAAGAATGTGGAGTTTTTGGTGTCTGGAATCATAAGGAAGCTTCAAAGTTAACATATTTTGGGCTTCATAGTTTACAACATCGAGGTCAAGAAGGTGCAGGTATTATAAGTTCCGATGGAGAAACTTTATATAGTTATAGAAATTTAGGATTAGTTTCTGAAGTTTTTAAAGATAAAGAAATTCTCTATAATTTAGTTGGAAGTTCTGCAATAGGACATGTAAGGTATGCAACTGCAGGAGATAATAGTGTTAGAAATGTTCAACCATTTTTATTTGACTTTTATGATATGAGTATTGGTATTTGTCATAATGGGAATTTAGTGAATGCTAAAACTTTAAGATTGGAATTAGAAAAAAATGGTGCTATTTTTCATTCTTCATCAGATACTGAAGTATTAATTCACTTAATCAGAAGAAGTAAAAAAGAAACTTTTGAAGAAAAATTAAAAGAGAGTTTAGGTAAAATTAAAGGAGGATTTACTTATTTGATTTTAACTAAAAATACTTTATATGGAGCAGTTGATCCTAATTCTCTGAGACCGCTAGTTATTGGAAAAACTGAAAATGATACCTATGTTATGGCAAGTGAAACTTGTGCTATAGATAATATAGGAGTTGAATTTCTTTGCAATGTAAAAGCTGGTCAACTGGCTATAATCGATAAAGACGGTCTTAAAATTGAAAATTATACTACTCCTGATAGGATTTCTATTGCTGCTATGGAATATGTTTATTTTGCAAGACCGGATTCGAATATTGCAGGAGTAAATGTTCATACTGCAAGAAAAAACACAGGCAGAACTCTTGCAAGAGAATGCCCTGCAGATGCAGATATAGTAGTTGGTGTACCTAATTCTTCACTTTCTGCAGCAAGCGGATTTGCAGAAGAAAGTGGTCTACCTTATGAAATGGGATTGATTAAAAATCAATATATTGCAAGAACTTTTATTCAACCTACTCAGGAGCTTAGAGAGCAAGGTGTAAGAATGAAATTATCTGCGGTAAAAGGGGTTGTTAAAGGAAAAAGAGTTGTTATGGTTGACGATTCAATTGTTAGAGGAACAACATGTAAAAGAATCGTTAAACTTCTAAAAGATGCAGGAGCTTTAGAAGTTCATGTTAGAATAGCCTCTCCGCCTTTTGTCTTTCCAAGTTTTTATGGAATAGATATTTCTACTTCAGGAGAACTTATTGCTGCTAATAAGACATTGGAAGAAATAAAAGAAATAATAGGAGCAGATTCATTAGGATATTTGAGTGAACAGGGACTTGTAGATTCAATAGGTCTTAAGTTTGATGCTCCATATAACGGATTATGTATGGATTGTTTTAATGGAGACTATCCAGCAGGATTGTACGATTATGAAGAGGATTTTAATAATTCTTTAACTGATATTCAAAGAAGAATTTTAGAAAGAAAAATAAATAAGTAATTTTAGGAAAGGTAAATTATGATGAATGTTGCTGTATTTATTTCAGGTGGAGGAACAAATTTACAAGCCATTATTGACGCTATTAAGGAAAATAAAATTAATGGAAAGATTAAATTGGTTTTTTCAAACAGAAAAAATGCTTATGGGCTTATAAGAGCACAAAATGAAAGTATTGATACATTTTATTTGAATAGAAAGAAATTTTTTAGTGATGAAGAATATGATGAAAGAATACTTGAAGAGCTAGAAAGAAAAAACATTGATTTAATTATACTTGCAGGTTATTTGAATATTTTATCTTCAAAGTTGGTTTCAAATTATTCAAATAGAATTATTAATATTCATCCATCTTTAATTCCTTCTTTTTGTGGAGACGGGTTTTATGGAGAAAATGTTCATAAAGCAGTTATAAAATCAGGTGTCAAATTTACCGGAGCTACAACACATTTTGTTGATGAAAATGTAGATACCGGAGCTATAATATTACAAGATGTTGTTCCGATTTTTATAAATGATGACTTTGAAACTGTTGCTAAAAGAGTTTTAGAAATAGAACATAAAATATTGGTGAAGACAGTAAAGGCATTTTGTGATAATAAGATTGTTTTTAAAGATAATAGAGCATTCATAGTGGAGGAATAAGATGTCAAAAAGAGTGTTAATAAGTGTTTTTGAAAAAGATAATATTGTTGAATTTGCAAGTGAACTTGTAAAATTAGGATGGGAAATTATTTCAACTGGAGGAACTTATAAAATTTTAAAAGAAAGTGGACTTAATGTTATTGAAGTTGATGAAGTAACTAATTTTGAGGAAATTTTAAATGGTCGTGTTAAGACATTACATCCTTTTATACATGCTGGAATTTTATATAAACGTAATGAACAAAGTCATGTTGAAACGGTTGATAATCTTGGTATTTCTTCAATAGATATGGTTGTAAACAATTTATATCCTTTTGAAAAAGTTTTAAATAGTGAAAACAAAACACATGAAGATTTAATTGAAAATATTGATATAGGTGGGCCTTCAATGATTAGAGCTGCAGCTAAGAACTATAATGATGTTTCTATTGTGGTTGATCCTAAAGATTATTCTGAAATTATTAGAAGATTGAAGGAAGATAAATTGGATAAAGATTTTAGATTGTATTTATCTTGTAAAGCTTTTAATTATACCGCATATTATGATGCTTTGATTTCATCTTATTTCAATGATTTATTGAATATTGATTTTCCAGAAAAATTAACAATGACTTATAAAAAAGTTAATAATTTAAGATATGGAGAAAATCCTCATCAAAATGCTTCTTTTTACGAAAAAGTATATGTTAAGGATGATGAAAAAACTGATTTCAAGCAATTACATGGAAAAGAATTGTCATATAATAATTTAACCGATATGTACTCAGCTATTAAAATTGTGAAAGAATTTGACGAACCTTGCGTGGTTGCGGTTAAACATAACAATCCTTGTGGACTTGCAATTTCAGATAATATTGATGATGCATATGATAAGGCTTATGCTTGTGATTCAGTTTCAATTTTTGGAGGAATTATAGCTCTAAATAGAGAAGTGACTAAATATATAGCAGAAAAGATTAACAGTTTTTTTGTAGAAATTGTAATAGCAAATAGATTTTCTAAAGAAGCTGTTGAAATTTTAACTCAAAAGAAAAATATTAGATTAATTGAAGTAGCAAATATTTCAGATTTTAAACTTCCAAAAACAACAATAAAAGAAGTTTTAAATGGTATAGTTGTTCAAGATTATGATAAAGTTTTATTTAAAGAAGATTTAAAAGTTGTTACAAAGAGAAAACCAACTGAAGAAGAGTTAAAAAATTTAATTTTCGGTTTTAAAGCTTGTAAAACAGTTTGTTCAAATGGAATTGTAATCGTAAAAAATAATGCTACTATTGGAATAGGACAAGGAGAAGTTAGACGCTCGTGGGCAGTTGAAGAAGGATTAGAAAGAGCAAAAGAAAATCTGAAAGATGCAGTTTTAGCATCAGATGCGTTTTTCTTTGAAGATACTGTCGAATTATTAAAAGAAAATGGAATTAAAGCAGTAATTCAACCGGGAGGTTCTATAAAGGACGAGAACGTAATAAAATTATGTGATGAATATGGCATAGCGATGGTATTTACATCTACAAGGCATTTTAGACATTAGGAGGAATTCATGAAAATTTTAGTTATTGGTAATGGTGGAAGAGAAGACGCTATTTGTAAAAAAATATCTGAAAGTAATAGATGTACTGAACTTTTTTGTTCAAAAGGTAATGCAGGAACTCTTAGATATGCTAAAAATGTCGAATTGAATAGTAACGAAGAAATTTTTGAGTTTTCAAAGAATAATAATATTGATTTAGTAGTTGTAGGACCTGAAGCTCCGCTTTGTGAAGGTATTGTTGATTTGTTTAAAGGTAGTAATATACGAGTTTTTGGAGCGAATAAAAAAAGTGCAAGACTTGAGGGTAGTAAAGACTTTGCAAAAGAATTTATGAAAAAATATGATGTTCCAACTGCAAAATATGAAACTATAAAATCGATAGAAGAAGGAAAAAAAGCTATTGAGAATTTTTCATATCCAATAGTTATAAAGGCTGATGGACTTTGTGCAGGAAAAGGTGTTAGAATTTGCAATACCAAAGAAGACGTTTTAGATTATTTCAAAGAACTTTTTGAAGATAAAATTTTTGGGAAAGAAGGGAGCACAGTTGTTATTGAAGAATTTTTGAGAGGAAAAGAAGCTTCTTTACTTTGTTTTGTATCTAAAGGAAATTTAATTCCTATGGAAAGTGCAAGAGACTATAAGAGAATTTTTGATAATGATGAAGGTGAAAATACAGGAGGTGTAGGCTGTTATTCGCCAAGTGAGTTATTTAATGAAGAATTAAAATTAAAAATTGAAAAAACTTTAGAAAAAATTTCAAATGGATTAAAAAACGAGCATTTAGAATATTCAGGAATACTTTTTATTGGATTTATGATAGATGAAGATGCTAAAGTATTGGAATTTAATGTAAGATTTGGAGATCCTGAAACGGAAGTAGTTTTACCTAGAATGGAAAGTGATTTACTCTTAGCTATAGAAAAATCTTTAGATGGTAGTTTAAAAAGAGAAGATTTAAAATGGAAAAAAGAAAAATGTTTAACAGTTATTTTAACTTCCAGAGGTTATCCTAAAAATTATGAAAAAGGAAAAGAGATATCTGGAATAGATTCAGTTGACAAAGATATTTATGTTTATCATAATAATACTAAGGTTAATGGAAGTAAAATATTGACTGATGGAGGTAGAGTTTTATCGGTTACAGCACTTGGTAATAGCTATGATGAAATCAGAGAAAAAGTTTATAGAAATATTGAAAAAATATCATTTGAAACAAAACAATATAGAAAAGATATTGGAAAAATGTAATATTCTATAAATCTAAGTGAAGTGTATGTAATTTTTTACTTAAAAACTTTACATATATTTTTTTGTGTGATATAATATATCAGTAAATCCTTGCTCGATAAAAAGAGCCGGAGACCATAAGGAGGTGAATGTGATGAGAAAATATGAAGGAGTTTTTATTTTTAAACCGAATTTAGAAGATGAAGTGAGAAACCAAGCATTTGATAGAATCAAAGCAGCTATTGAATCTAATGGGACTATTACTGAAATTAATGAATGGGGAAATAGAAAACTTGCTTATGAAATTAACTACATTAAAGAGGGATATTATATTATAGTTAATTTTGAAGCTGCTGCTGAAGTAGTTGCAGAAGTAGAAAGAAGATCAAGAATATCTGATGCTATCATTAGATATATGGTTGTTAAGCAAGAAGCTTAGTGGAGGAACTTTATGAATAGTGTAATTTTAATAGGTAGATTAATTAAGGATCCGGAATTAAGATATACTCAAGCATCCGGTAGCAGTTATGCTAGATTTACTATCGCAGTAGATAAAGGAATGTCTAAAGAAAAGAAACAGGAATTGGAAGCTAAAGGTCAACAAACAGCTGATTTTATAAATATTGTTGTTTGGGGTAAACAAGCTGAAAATTGCCAAAAATATTTGCAAAAAGGTAGAAATGTAGCAATTCAAGGAAGACTTCAATCAGGAAGCTATACTGCTCAAGATGGAACTAGAAGATTTGTTACAGAAGTTTGGGCTGAAAGAGTTCAGTTTATTGATTGGGGCGATAGAGCTCAAAAACCTGCTGCAACACAAGGATTTGGTTCATTTGATACAGGAATGGATGATGGATTTGATTTACCTTTTCAAGATGCATCAGATGAAGAAATTCCATTTTAATTTTTAAAGGAGATAAAAATATGCAAAGAAAATTTAGACCAAGAAAAAAAGTTGTTGCATATTTCTCAGATAACAGTAAACCACTTGATTATAAAGATGTAAATACTCTAAAAAAATTTATTAGTGAAAGAGGTAAAATTTTACCAAGAAGAGTAACAGGTGCTACTGCTAAACAACAAAGAGAAATTACAGCAGCGATAAAAAAAGCTAGACAAGTTGCATTATTACCATATAGTGCGGAATAATTTGTAATTAACGGGAGAGTAATCTCCCTTTTTTATTGTGATAATGGCACTTAATATTATTAGGAGAAGTTATGAATACGAAAAAAAGAAATTTATTTATTATTGCAGGACTATTATGGTTATTTGCAGGAATAATGGTTATGAAAGTTGGAATACCTTTTTTAGTTAGTGATGATAAAATGTTCATATTTGGATTATTGGGAGCAATAGCTATATTTTTAATATTTTACATAATAATATTTTCAAAATATGTACATAAGCACAAAAATAGGATTTTAAATGATAAAAGAGAACTAATGAAAATTTGGGAGTTTTTTGATAAAACAAGTTATATTTTGATGATCTCAATGATGACTTTTGGAATGGTATTAAGATTTAGTGGTTTGTTACCAAATTTTTTCTTTGAATTCTTCTATACAGGATTAGGATTTGCACTATCACTAAGCGGAATTTCATTTTTATTTTTAGCTTATAAATATATTGATATTTAAATCAATTGACTTTTAAAATTTTTAATGATAAAATGATTGTATAATATATTTTTAATTTTATTATATGGTTTTTTATAAGAGAGGTGAGCTTATGAATAATAAATTATCCGAAAAGAATAATGTTGAAAAATTTAGAGTTGAAAAGGAACTTTCACAGAGAGAATTAGCCAATCTGATTGGTGTTTCAACCGAAACAGTTGTTTCAATAGAAAATGGAAGTTTCATTCCGGACATAAGACTTGCTCTTACAATATCCACTGAGTTAAATAAAAAATTTGGAGAGGTTTTTTTCTTCAATGCTGGTTGTAAAATATTTTAATCAAAGTACACTCTTTACGAGTGTATTTTTTATTATAAAAAATAAAAAAGTAAATATTATATTCTATATAATAGAGCATATTATGAAATAGCAATAATTCTATTTGTTTTTATATATTAGTTTATGATACAATTAAAATAATAATAATAAAGGAGTTTTTATGAATCAAAAAGTTATTACTGTTACTGTAAATATAGATATGAATGAAGAGGCTTTAGAAGATAAAATCATTGAACTTGAAAAATTAGTTGAAGCTTTGGATGGGGAAGTAGTTTTAAGTTTGACTCAAAATAAATCTTATGTAGATAAGGCTTTTTATGTTGGAAAAGGAAAAGTAAATGAAATTAAAGATTATTGTGAAAAATTGGAGGCTGAATTTGTAGTTTTTAATAATGAATTAACAGGTTCTCAAGTAAAAAATCTTGAAGAAATTATAGGGATTAGGGTTATTGACAGAACAAATTTAATTTTAGACATTTTTAATGAAAGAGCTAGGACAAAAGAGGCTAAACTTCAAGTTAAACTTGCAAAATTAAAATATACTTTGCCAAGATTATCTGCACTTAGAAGTGGTTTTTCAAGACAACAAGGTGGAATTGGTGGTAAAGGTATAGGTGAACAACAAATAGAATTGGATAGAAGAATTATAAATAGAGAAATTTCAAGTATTACTTCACAACTTAAAGAGATTGAGAAAAATAGAAGTGAAATTAGAAAAAAGAGAATTAATTCTAAACAACCTATTATTTCTCTTATAGGATATACAAATGCAGGAAAGTCAACTTTGATAAATAAGTTGATTTCATATGGGAAAGATGAAAATTCTGAAATTAAAGAAGTTTTTGTTAAGGATATGTTGTTTGCTACATTGGATACTTTTGTTAGAGAAGGCTCACTTTTAAATGGTTCAAGAGTAATGTATGTAGATACTGTAGGATTTGTTTCAGATATTCCACATAATTTAGTTGAAAGTTTTAAAGGAACACTTGAAGAGATAAAATATTCAGATTTGATTTTGCATGTTGTTGATATTTCAAATGTTAATGTGGATGAGCAAATTAAAATAACCAATGATATGATAAAAAAACTTGAATGTGAAGATAAAAATGTAATTTATGTTTTTAATAAAATTGATAAATTAGCAGATGAAAATATTAAATTTCAATATGCGAATATTGAAAATAAACTATTTATAAGTACAAAAAGTGATGAATATATAATTTTGCTTTTGAAAGAAATTGAAAAAGTTTTATTTTCGTCATTAATAAGAACCGAACTTTTAATTCCTTATGACAAACAAAAAATTGTAAGTAATATTTTAAATAATTATATGCCTGAGTTTGTAGAACATCTTGAAACCGGAAGTTTTTTAAAAGTCTCTCTAAAAAAGGAAGATTATGAAATTTATAAAGGATATGAAGTAAATGAAAAATAAAGAAAATTTTTTAAGTATTCATAGTAATCAATCATATAGTTTAACAATAAATAAGTCGGAATTTATTGGACATGCTTTTTATGTTGAAAGCATTGATGAAGCCGAAAAATATATTTCTGAAATAAGGAAAAAGTATAAAGATGCAACTCATAATTGTTTTGCATATATAATTGGAGTTGATAAGTTAATACAAAAATATTCTGATGATGGAGAACCATCAGGAACAGCAGGGATTCCAATGCTGGAAGTTTTAAGAAAAAAAGACCTAACTAATTGTTTGGTAATTTCTACAAGATATTTTGGTGGAATTTTACTAGGAGCGGGAGGGCTTGTTAGGGCATATACTAAATCCATAGTCGGAGTGTTAGAAAAATCAAAAATTGTAAGAAAAGAACTTTTTTATAATATAGACATAATTTTAGATTATGTTTTTTGGGGAAAAATTGAAAATATTTTAAAAAATTTCGGACTTGAAATTATAAATATTGAATACCTTGAACAAGTTAAAATCAATTTGTCGGTTAAAAAAGACAATTTTGAAAAGTTAAAAAATATTATAATCAATGAAACATCAGATAATTGTACCATTAAGATTAATGAAGAAAGTTATGGTTCAATATTTATTGAATAGTTTATAAACGTTTTTATGCATATATTAAACTATTGTTTAATTGCATTCTATTTTTTTATGAAATTTACATTTTTATTACTTTTTTTCCTTGTATTAAAATAATTTTTATTGTATAATATCTATTAATGATATAAAAATTGTATATTATTTAGAGGAGGGTTTTAACTTGTCTGATAACAAAACAAATGATAATATTGTAGTTATGAAAGGTATTACTAAAATTTTTGGAAAGAATAAAGTTTTAGATGAAGTTGACTTTGAATTAAAAAAGGGAGAAATTCATGCTCTTTTAGGAGAAAACGGTGCCGGAAAAACTACTTTAATGAATATTCTTTATGGTTTATATTCGCCAAATTCTGGAGAAATTTATATTAATTCTAATAAATACACAAACATGACTCCGAAGATAGCAGTTGAAAATGGAATTGGAATGGTTCATCAGCATTTTATGCTTATAGAGCCTTTTAGTGTTATCCAAAATATAGTTTTGGGAACGGAAGATACTAAAGGTTTATTTATTGACCTTGAAAAGTCACGAAAAAAAGTTATTTCAATAATTGAAAAATATGGATTTAACATAGATTTAGATGAAAAAATTCAAGATATTACAGTTGGTTCTCAACAAAAGGTTGAAATTTTAAAAGCACTTTATAAGGGTGCTGAAATTATTATTTTCGATGAGCCTACTGCTGTTCTTACACCACAAGAAATTGTTGAGTTTATAAATATCTGTAATAATTTAAGAAATGAAGGAAAATCTATCATTATAATTACACATAAATTGGATGAAATTAAAAAAATGGCAGATTATTGTACAATTATTCGTCGTGGAAAGTTCATTGATAAAGTTACCGTTTCTGAATCATCACAAAAAGAACTTGCGGAAAAGATGGTTGGTAGAGAAGTTAATTTCAGTGTAGATAAAAAAGAAACTGAAGTTGGAGATGTTGTTTTGGATATTAAAGATATCAACGTTCTTAATAACAGAAATTTACCTGCTTTGAGTGGATTGAGTTTAAATGTAAGAAAAGGAGAAATTTTAGGAATTGCAGGAGTCGATGGAAATGGACAATCAGAACTTATTGAAGCTATAACTGGACTTAGAAAAGTAGAATCCGGAAACATTTCTATACTTGGAAAAGATATTACGAATAAATCAGTTTATGATATAATTGAAAGTGGAATTAGTACAATTCCTGAAGATAGACATAAACACGGTTTAGTATTAGATTTTTCTGTTTCTGAAAATATGATTTTAGAAAAAAGAGGAAAGGCTCCTTTTTCTAAAAATGGAATTTTAAACTTTAAAGAAATTGAATCATATACTCAAAAAATGATTGATAAATTTGATATAAGACCAAATGATATTCATGCTACTGCAAGAGGTCTTTCTGGCGGTAATCAACAAAAAGTTATTTTGGCAAGAGAAATTGATAACAATCCTGATTTACTAATAGCTGCTCAGCCTACAAGAGGTCTTGATGTCGGAGCTATTGAAATAATTCATAAATATATTGTAGAACAAAGAGATAAAGGTAAGGCTGTTCTTTTGATTTCGTTTGAACTGGATGAAGTCATGGACTTATCAGATAGGATTGCTGTTATCTACAAAGGAAAGATAGTTGGCGAAAAATCAGCAAAAGATGCCAACGAAAATGAATTAGGACTTATGATGGCAGGAGGTGTTATTAATAATGAATAATAGAAAAAAGATATTAATGCTTTTATTTTCTGTATTGATTGGTTTTGTTGTAGGATCTATTGTTATTATGATAGCTGGTTTTAATCCAATTAATTACTATAAAATAATGATAGAAACGACTTTTTCAAGGCCGAAATTTTTTGCTAGAACATTAGTGGATGCAGTTCCTTTAATCATAGGAAGTATTGGAGTCTCTTTGGCATTTAAAACAGGAGCTTTCAATATTGGTGCAGAAGGTCAATTTATAATGGGATCTTTAGCAGCTGCGTTCTTTGGATATTTTTTAAAGTTGCCACCAATCATTCATCCTATAGTATGTATTATACTTGCAGCTTTAGTTGGAATGGCTTGGGGCGGATTTGCCGGTTGGGTTAAATCAAAATTTGGAGTTCATGAAGTAATTACTACAATTATGTTGAATTGGATAGCTTTATATTTTTCTAATTTAGTTGTAACTTTTGGAAAGTTTTATAATGAAACAGGACAAACTTCAAATGATATTCAATCAACCGCAAGTATAAAAATGTTTCAAGGGTTAAAGAACTCTTCTATTCCGTTTGTAAAAGATTTTTTTTCAGCAGATATAAATTTTGGAATTATATTAGCCATTATTTTAGCCTTTGTTGTTTATTACTTACTAAATAAAACTTCAAAAGGTTATGAATTAAAAGCTGTTGGTTTAAATCCGAATGCTGCAGAATTTGGTGGTATAAATGTTGGAAGTAATCTAGTTTTATCTATGGGATTATCAGGAGCACTGTGTGCTGTCGCCGGAGCTGTAAAAGTTCTTGGATTTGCAGGAAATGTTGCAAGACTTACTGTTGCTGAAGGTAATGGTTTTGATGCAATGTCTGTCGCTCTTTTGGCTAATAGTCATCCAATAGGATCAATTTTCTCTGGTTTCTTTTTTAGTGTTTTGAAAAGAGGAGGATTTAGAGTTCAGCAATTATTAGGCGTTCCTTATGAAATTGTTCAAATTATTATAGGTATTATAGTTTTATTTATTTCAATGCCTTTAGTTATAAAAATTATTTCAAGTAAATTTAAAAAAGTTGGAGGTAAAAAGTAATGAGTTTATTAAAAATAGCTTTATTTATATCTGATACATTATTATTTGCAACTCCATTATTATTTACTGCTTTGGGTGGAATGTTTACAGAAAAAGCGGGTGTTACAAATATCGGTTTAGAAGGAATGATGACAATAGGAGCTTTTGCCGGTGCTGCTGTTGGATATTTTACAAAAAGTGCATTGTTGGGATTTTTAGCAGGAGGTGTGGCAGCATCATTGGTCGCTCTTATTCACGCTATCGTTAGTATAACATTTGGTGCTGATCAAGTTGTTTCAGGTATTGCTATAAACTTTATAGGTCCAGGAGTGTCACTATTCATTTGTTCATTATTGTTTGACGGAGCAAAGCAAACTATCCCTGTAGCAGAAGGTGAAGGAAAAATGATAAAAATATTTGATAACTTAACTGGTATTGATTTTATAGATAAAATATTAGGACAATATGTTACAACATATGTAGCCTTAGGATTGGTCATATTGATATCAATTTACTTATATAAAACTAAATTTGGGTTGAGATTAATCGCAGTAGGCGAACATCCTAAAGCTGCAGAAACTCTAAATGTAAATGTTTATTTATACAGATATTTTGCTGTAATAATATCTGGATTGTTAGCTGGTTTTGGTGGCGCAACTATGAGTTTAGCCACTGTATCAAATTTTTCACAATCTTTAGTTTCTGGACATGGTTTTATAGCATTAGTAGCAGTTATTTTTGGAAAATGGAAACCATATGGTGTTTTGGGAGCATGTTTATTCTTTGGAGCAGCTCAAGAATTAGCAATTTTATTACCAAGTTTGAATATTAATATTCCTGAATCAATTTTACCAATGGTACCATATATTAGTACATTATTAGTACTCATTTTCTTTGTAGGAAAATCAAAGGGACCATCTTCAGCAGGTGTTCCATATATAAAATTAGAAGATTAATAAATAAAGGCATACTTTTTGGTATGTCTTTTTGTTGTGAAATATAAATGTTTATATTTATATAAAATTTGTATTTAATAAAAATTATATATAGTTTATAAAAACAAGGAGATAATTATGATAACAATAAAAAGTAAACATGAAATAGAAGGTATGAAAAAATCAGGTGAAATTTTGTCAAAAATTCATATTGGGCTAAGAGATATAATAAAACCTGGTATTACAACTTTAGAAATAAATAAATTTTGCCATGATTTTATGTTAAAACATGGAGCCAAGCCTAAACAAATAGGATATCATGGGTATCCTTATGCAACTTGTACTTCAGTTAATGATGTGATTTGCCATGGATTTCCTAGCAAACAAAAATTAAAATCTGGAGATTTAATTACTGTTGATATGGTTGTAGATTTAGATGGTTACTTATCAGATAGTGCTTGGAGTTATGCTGTTGGAGATGTTTCTGACGAGGTTAAAAATCTTATGGAAGTAACAAAAGAGGCAATGTATAGAGGAATAGAAGCTGCTGTAATTGGAAATAGGATTGTTGATATAGGAAAAGCAATACAAAATTTTGTTGAACCTAAAGGCTATTCTATAGTTAGAGATTTTTGTGGACATGGAATTGGAGTAGAAATGCATGAAGATCCTCAAGTTCCGCACTATATTACTGCTACAAGAGGAGTTAGACTTGTTGAAGGAATGGTAATAACTGTTGAACCTATGATAAATACAGGTGATTGGAGATGCACTATTGATGATGATGGTTGGACTGCCAGAACGATTGATGGTGGGCTTTCTTGTCAATATGAACATACATTTGCCATTACAAAAGACGGACCACTGATTTTAACAGATCAATCATTGTATGAATAGTATAATTAATAATATTTAATAGTTATATAAAATTTTATTACTTATTATATTGCATTATATTGCATTTTTTATTAAATAAGAGTATAATCATACTATAGATATTGTAAAATTAATAAAAAATAAAATATAGGGACAAATAATAAACGATGGGACAATAATGAAAGATATAGATTATATAAAAAAATTTGCTCCAGATTTAATAGATAAATTTATTTTTAGATATAAAATTTTAGAATATATTTCACTAAATGCTCCTATTGGTAGAAGAAGCATTTCATCATATTTAGGTGTAGGTGAGCGTTTAGTAAGAAATGAACTAGAGTTTCTTACTGAGGAAAAATTTGTTGAAGTAATTAAATCCGGAACTTTTATTACTAATCTTGGAGAGTCTATACTTATAGAACTTAGGGATTTGATTAATAATTTTAATGAAAATCAAGATATCGCAGATGAACTGAGGTTGAAATTAGGAATAAAAAAAGTGATAGTCTGTGATTCTTATGATGACGAGTCTTTAGGTAAGGAACAAATTGCAAAAGTAGCATCAGAATATTTTTTAAATATAATTTCTGAAAATGATGTAATAGCTATCTCTGGTGGGACAACAGTTAAGTCATTTGTAGACATAATTAATGTAAAAAAAGAATATAATAAAATTGCTGTTATCCCAGCTAGAGGGAGTTTAGGAAACGGATTAGAATATCAGTCAAATGTTGTGGCTAATAATCTATCAAAAAAGCTTAAGGCAAATTTTTTTGGAACTTTTTTACCAGACTATTTGGATGAATTAACATTTGATAGGCTAAAAGATTTAGAAGAAGTAAAAACATTAATTGGATATTTAAATAAGATAAACATATTAGTTTTTGGAATAGGCCGAGCTGATGCTATGGCAAAAAGACGTTCATTAACTGAAGATGAAATAAAAATATTAAATGAAAAAAATGCAGTAAGTGAGGCTTTTGGGAATTATTTTGATATTGATGGTAATATAGTATACAGTTCAAATACTATAGGATTAGATATGGAACAGTATTTAAAGATTGACGAAGTAATTGCAATAGCTGGTTATGGAGAAAAGTATAAGGCGATTATTTCTATTTGTAACATTAGAAAAGACATGACTTTAGTTACAGATAAAGAATCAGCTAAAAAGATTTTAAATATATTATAAGCGAAAGCTTTTTATAAAATTTTAAGGAGGAATCGAAATGAAAGTTGCGATTAACGGTTTTGGAAGAATAGGTAGATTGGCATTTAGACTAATGTATGATTTAGAAGGAGTTGAAGTTGTAGCTATAAATGATTTAACAGATGCAAATATGTTAGCTCACTTATTAAAATATGATTCAACTCAAGGAAGGTTTGGAAAGGAAGTCATTGTAAAAGAAGGAAGCTTTTCTATTGATGGAAAAGAAATTAAAGTTTTCTCAGATGCGGATCCTAAAAATTTACCATGGAAAGAATTGGATATAGATGTAGTATTGGAATGTACAGGTTTCTTTGTTGCAAAAGAAAAAGCACAATTTCATATTGATGCCGGTGCTAAGAGAGTTATTATATCAGCTCCAGGTAAAGGAGATATGAAAACTGTAGTTTATGGTGTAAATCATGAGATTTTGGATGGAACTGAACAAATTTTATCAGGCGCATCTTGTACAACTAACTGTTTAGCTCCAATGGCTAAGGTTTTACAAGATAAATTTGGTATTGTTCAAGGTATTATGACTACTATTCATGCTTATACAGGAGATCAAAATACTTTAGATGCTCCACATAGAAAAGGAGATATGAGAAGAGCTAGATCTGCCGCAATAAATATAGTTCCTAATACAACAGGGGCAGCTAAAGCTATTGGACTTGTTATTCCTGAATTAAAAGGAAAACTAGACGGTTCTGCCCAAAGAGTACCTGTTGCTACAGGATCATTGACAGAATTGGTAACTGTTTTAGAAAAAACTGTTACAGTTGAAGAAATTAACAATGCAATGAAAGAAGCATCAAGTGAATCATTTGGATATACTGAAGATCCTATAGTTTCTACAGATGTAATCGGAATAAAATATGGTTCTTTATTTGATGCTACTCAAACTAGAATAGTTGAAGTTGATGGTAAACAATTAGTTAAAACAGTTGCATGGTATGACAATGAAATGTCATATACTGCAAACCTAATTCGTACTTTCCAATATTTAGTTAATCTTTCAAAATAGTTTATAAATAAGAATTTCCAAAATTTATTTATACTTGCATTTAATGATGCTTTGGAATTTTATTATTTAATAATAATATGAGGTGGAGATTTTCACCTCATATTGTATAGTAAGGAGTAATTATGAATAAAAAAGTTATTACTGATTTAGAAGTGAGATCAAAAAGAGTTATTGTAAGAGTTGATTTTAACGTTCCTATGTCAAAAACAGAAGAAGGTAAAATTACTGATAATGCCAGAATAGTAGCAGCATTGCCTACAATTAAATATCTAATTGAAAATAATGCAAGAATAATTTTATTATCTCATCTAGGCAGGCCAAAGGGAGAAGCTAAGAAAGAATTTTCATTAGCACCTGTAGCTAAAGAATTATCAAAGCTTTTAAATAAAGATGTTAAATTTTTACAAAGTAATTTAGTAGTGGATGATAATGTAAAAGATGAAGTTTTAAAATTAAAAGATGGAGAAGTTGCTTTATTAGAAAATACAAGATTTAGAAATGAAGAAACAAAAAATATCGATGATTTTTCTAAAGAATTGGCTGAACTAGGTGAATTATATATAAATGACGCTTTTGGCACAAGTCATAGAGCACATTGTTCAAATGTTGGACTTTGTAAGTTTTTACCATCAGCTGTGGGATTTTTAGTAGAAAAGGAAATTTCTATAATGGGAAAAGCTCTTTCTAATCCTGAAAGACCTTTTGTAGCAATTTTAGGAGGAGCAAAAGTATCTGATAAAATTACTGTTATTGAAAATTTGATTGAAAAAGTAGACAGTATAATAATCGGAGGAGGAATGGCATTTACATTCTTAAAATCTTTAGGATATTCAGTTGGTAAAAGTTTATTGGAAGAAGATAAAATCGATTTTGCAAAAGAGCTGATTGAAAAAGCAAAAAGTAAAAATGTTAAGATATTATTACCAATAGATGTTGTTGTTAGTAAAGAATTTTCTAATGATTCTGAATTTAAAATAGTTAATATAGATTCAATAGGAGATGATTATATGGGTCTTGATATTGGAGAAAAAACAGTTAAACTATTTTCAGATGAAATTAATAATGCAAAAACTGTTGTTTGGAATGGTCCAATGGGAGTTTTTGAAATGTCAAATTTTGCAAAGGGTACATTTGAAATTGCAAAGGCTATTGCAGAAAGTGAAGCGATTAGTATTATTGGTGGAGGAGATAGTGCATCTGCTGCTGAAAAATCAGGTTATAAAGATAAAATAACACATATTTCAACGGGTGGAGGTGCATCTTTAGAATTCTTAGAAGGTAAGATTTTACCAGGAATTGACTCAATAGATAATAAATAATTGGAGGTAGTATGAGAAAACCTGTTATTATTGGAAACTGGAAAATGAATAAAGATTTGGATGAAGCCAAGAAATTAGTAAAAGAAATTATATCAGAAAAGTTAGATAATAATGTTGAGAAAGTAGTATGTGTTCCTTTTGTTTATGTTACTGAAGTTAGAAAATTATTAGAAGGTACAGACGTAGGCTTAGGAGCTCAAAATATGTTTTTTGAAACTAAAGGCGCATTTACAGGTGAAATTTCTCCTGTAATGTTGAAAAGTTGTGGAGTGTCATATGTAATATTAGGACATTCCGAAAGAAGAACTATTTTTAACGAAACTGATGAAATTATTAATAAAAAAGTAAAATCTGCATTACAATATAAATTAATTCCAATATTATGTTGCGGAGAAACGCTTGAAGAAAGAAATTTAGGAATAGAAAAAGATATTGTTGAAAAACAAATAAGAAATACACTAGATGATATTAGTGTAAATGATATTGAAAAAGTAATAATTGCTTACGAACCTATATGGGCAATTGGAACTGGATTAACTGCATCTTCTGATGATGCTGAAAATATGATTAAATTTATAAGAGAAATTTTATATGATATTTACGGAAATTTATCTGAAAATATAAGAATTCAATATGGAGGCAGTGTTAAACCAAATAATATAAAAGATTTAATGCAAAAAGAAAATGTAGATGGAGCTTTAGTTGGTGGAGCTTGTTTAGAAAGTACAAGTTTTTGTGAATTAATAAATTATAATTTATAAGGAGAATATTATGAGCTTAATAGTTGAAATTTATGCAAGAGAAGTTTTAGATTCAAGAGGAAATCCTACTGTTGAAGTTGAGGTTACAACTGAGAATGGGATAGTAGGAAGTGCAATTGTTCCTTCAGGAGCATCAACAGGAGTACATGAAGCTGTTGAACTTAGAGATGGAGATAAAACAAGATATTTAGGCAAAGGAACTTTAAATGCAGTTAACAATGTTAATGAAATTATAGCTGAAGAGTTGATTGGGTTTGATGTTTTTGATCAAGTTGGAGTTGATAGAGCTTTAATTCAAATTGATGGAACTGAAAATAAATCAAAATTAGGTGCAAATGCTATTTTAGGAGTTTCTATGGCAGTTGCAAGAGCGGCAGCTATTGAATCAGATACTCCTCTTTATGAATATATAGGTGGAGTTAATGCAAAAACTTTACCTGTTCCAATGATGAATATTTTAAATGGTGGAGAACATGCTGATAATAATGTTGATATTCAAGAATTCATGGTTATGCCTGCAGGAGCTTGCTCATTTAAAGAAGCTCTAAGAATGGGAACTGAAGTTTTTCATAATCTAAAATCTGTTTTGAAATCAAAGGGATATAATACAGCTGTTGGTGATGAAGGTGGATTTGCTCCTAATTTAAATTCTAATGAAGAAGCTTTAAAAACCATTATGGAAGCTATTGAAAAAGCAGGATATGTTGCAGGAAAAGATATATTTTTAGCTTTGGATGTAGCATCAAGTGAAATGTATGAAAATGGAAAATATAATTTTAAAGGAGAAGGAAAAATTTATTCCTCAGAAGAATTAGTAAATTATTATTGTGATTTAGTTGAAAAATATCCTATTATTTCTATTGAAGACGGATTATCTGAAGATGATTGGGATGGATGGAAACTTTTAACTGAAAAGATTGGAAATAAAGTTCAATTAGTTGGTGATGATTTATTTGTTACTAATTATTCAAGATTAAATATGGGAATTGAAAAAGGAATTGCTAATTCAATTTTGATTAAATTAAATCAAATAGGAACAATAACTGAAACATTAGATGCAATAGAACTTGCTAAGACTCATGGTTACACTTGTGTAATTTCACATAGATCTGGAGAAACAGAAGATACAACTATCGCAGATTTAGCTGTTGCTGTAAATGCAGGACAAATAAAAACCGGTTCAGCATCTAGAACTGATAGAATTTGTAAATATAATCAACTATTAAGAATTGAAGATAGATTAGGAGAAAATTCTAAATTTTTAGGACTGTCTGCATTCTACAATGTTGATAGAAAATAATAAACTTTATTTAGCTCATTATTTATATAAATGTTAAGAAAGTATTTTTATAAAATTATTTTAAATAAATAAAACATTTAATTGATTTTATGGTATACTATTATTGATAAGTTTGTATAAAATATATGAGCTAATCTTTTGACTATTTTTAATAATTTTGGAGGAAGTATGTCTATTTTTATTTCTGTTTTAGGAGGTTTAGGTTTATTTTTGTATGGAATGAATCTAATGGGAGCAGGGCTGCAAAAGTCTTGTGGTGAAAGATTAAAAGGAATAATTGCTGCAATTACAAAAAATAAAATTTATGCTGTTCTTGTTGGTATTTTTGTTACAATGATTATTCAATCAAGTTCGGCAACTACAATAATGACAATTGGTTTTGTAAATGCAGGATTTATGACTTTAGCTCAATCTGTTGGAATAATAATAGGTGCAAATGTTGGGACTACTATAACTGCACAAATTATTGCATTTGATATCTCTAAGTATGCACCATTAGTTATAGCTGTTGGTGTTTTTATGTGGATGAGAGCTAAAAGTGATAGGAAAAAAGATATATCCGAAATTTTAATTGGATTTGGTATTTTATTTTTAGGTATGTCAATTATGAGTAATGGTTTAGCACCACTTGCAAAAGAAGAATGGTTTAAAGAAATACTTGTAAAATTAAATAATCCGTTCATCGGAGTATTAGCCGGACTTTTATTAACTACAGTTTTACAATCATCATCAGCTTCAATAGGTTTACTGGAAGCACTGGGAATGCAAGGTGCAATAAATATAAATCAGGCATTTGGAATACTTTTTGGAGATAATATAGGAACAACTACAACAGCAATGATTTCAAGTATAGGAGCTAGTAAAAATGCAAAAAGAGCTGCATTTATCCATTTTTTATTCAATTTAATAGGCACTATAATATTTATGACTATATTGAGGATTCCTGTTCAATATTTAGTAGAATACATATCTCCAGGTAATGTTCAAAGACAGATTGCGAATGCACATACTTTTTTTAATATAATTAATGTTTTAATCCAGTTACCGTTTTCTAATTTTTTAGTTAAAATTTCTCAATTAGTTATTAAAGGCGATGATGTAGTTGAAGAACGCTATTCTGAACATTTAGACAAGAGATTTTTTGAAACACCGAGTATTGCGATTATACAAGCACAAAAAGAGGTCTCAAGAATGGGAGAAGTTGTAATTGAGTCTCTTGAAAAAACTATAGAAGCATTTAGAACTAAGAGTAGTAAAAATATAGAATTTGTTCTTAATAGAGAAAAAATGATTAATGGATTAGAAAAGGAAATTATTGATTATTTGGTTCCATTAGCCGATAAAAATTTATCAGATGAAGAAAAACATAAAGTCTTTGTTATGATGTATTCTATAAATGATTATGAAAGAATAGGAGATCACTGTGAAAATATTATTGAATTGATTCAAGAAATAAAAGATGAAAATTCAGTATTTAGTAAGACTGCTTTTGATGAATATGATAAAATCTCATCTGATGTTATGAAAATTGTCACTGACACAACTAATGCATATAAAGATAACAATCTTGAATTAGCAAAAAATTGTATTAATATAGAAGAAGAAGTAGATATATTGGAAGAAACTTACAGAAGAAATCACATGGATAGAATTAATAGAGGAATCTGTGATACAAATGCCGGAGTGAAGTTTTTAGATATACTGTCTAATTTTGAAAGGATTGCAGATCATAGTGTAAATATTGCAAATTACACATTAGGAAAAGAATTGTAAAAGTTTGTGAATTTTATATACAAATACTTAAAGTTATAAAAAAGTTTTATTACGATTTTGTCAAAAAATACTTTACAATTGGGTAAACATAATATATAATAATAGACGGGTGTGGTTTCATTACAGTTTATTATTTTGATACTGTAATTGGAGGTAAATTATGTACGATTGTATAATAATCGGAGCAGGTCCTGCAGGAATAAGTGCAGGTATATATGCTGCTAGAGCTAGTATGAAAACTATAATAATTGAAAAAGGAACACCGGGAGGTCTGATTGCTAAAACTGATGAAATAGCAAATTATCCCGGAGTAGAAGACGTACCTACGGGTTCGGAATTAATTGAAAGAATGATTAAGCAGGCAAAGTCTTTTGGTGCTGAATTTATTACTGATACAGTTATTAATGTTGATTTATCTGGAACTACCAAAGTAGTTTATGGAGAAAATGATACTTATGAAGGAAAGTCTGTAATTATTGCTACTGGATCTAATCCGAGATTATTAAATGTTCCAGGAGAAAAGGAATTTACAGGGAAAGGTATTGCATATTGTGCAACTTGTGATGCACCATTTTTCCAAGATTTAGATATTTATGTTGTTGGTTCAGGAGAAGCTGCAGTTGAAGAAGCGATGTATCTTACTAAGTTTGGTAGAAGTGTTACATTATTGGTAAGAAAAGATAAATTATCAGTGGCTAAATCAATAGAAGAAAAAGCATTAAAATGTGAGAAACTGAGTATTATGTGGAATGTTGAAGTTGAAAGTTTTGAAGGATCTGGAATATTGGGAGCTATGAATATAGTAAATAATAAAACCGGAGAAAAAACAAAAATTGTTCCAAAAGAAGGCGATATGATGTTCGGAGTGTTTATTTTTGTAGGATATATTCCGGAAAGTACTGTTTTTGATGGAAAAGTTACAACTGATAGAAATTACATAGTATCAGATGAAACTATGAAAACTAGTGTTGAAGGTGTGTTTGTCGCCGGCGATGTTAGAGTAAAAGAACTTAGACAAGTTGTTACAGCGGTTAATGATGGGGCTATTGCTGCAATTAATGCTAGAAAATATGTTGAAAGTTTAAAATAATTGAATTTAATTCCGAAAGGATTAAATATATAAATTTTAAGGAGGTGAGTATATGCGTCTAGAATTAGGAAAAATCTTAATTAACGATGTTAAGTTTTGTTCAGAAACAAAAGTTGACAAGGGTGTTTTGTACATTAATAAAGAGGAATTAATTGCTCATTTAATGGATGATGAACACTTAAAATCAGTAGACGTAGATCTTGCAAAACCAGGTGAAAGTGTAAGAATTACTCCAGTTAAGGATGTTGTAGAACCAAGAGTAAAGGTTAACGGAGCAGGCGGAGTATTCCCTGGAATGATTTCAAAAGTTGATGTAGTTGGTTCAGGAAGAACTCATGTTCTTAAGGGAGCAGCAGTAATGACAGTTGGTAAAATAGTAGGTTTCCAAGAAGGTATTATTGATATGCAAGGACCTGGAGCTGAATTTACACCATTCTCTAAAACTAATAATATAGTTTTAATTGTGGAACCAGCTGAAGGTGTTGAAGCTCATGCTTACGAAAAAGCTGTTAGAATGGCAGGATTAAAAGCTGCTACTTATTTAGGATTAGCTGGTAAAGAAGTTGAACCTGATGAAGTAGAAGTATTCGAAACTAAGCCATTATTCGAACAAGCTGAAGAATTAAAACATTTACCAAAAGTTGCTTATGTTCAAATGTTACAATCTCAAGGATTATTACATGATACATATGTTTACGGTGTAGATGCAAAACAAATAGTTCCAACACTATTATATCCAACAGAATTGATGGATGGAGCTATATTAAGTGGTAACTGTGTATCTGCTTGTGATAAGAATACAACTTATCATCACTTAAATAATCCTGTTGTTAAAGCAATGTACGAACAACACGGAAAAGAAATCAATTTTGTTGGTGTTATTATCACTAACGAAAATGTATATTTAGCAGATAAAGAAAGATCATCAAACTGGACTGCTAAATTATGTGAATTTTTAAATCTTGATGGAGCTATCGTATCACAAGAAGGATTCGGTAACCCGGATACAGATTTAATTATGAACTGTAAGAAAATCGAAGGTAAAGGCGTTAAAACAGTTATCATTACTGATGAATATGCTGGTAGAGACGGTGCAAGTCAATCTTTAGCTGATGCTGATGTTGCTGCAAATGCGGTAGTAACTGGTGGTAATGCTAACGAAACTATTGTATTACCTAAGATGGACAAAGTTATTGGAACTTTAGATTATGTTGACATTATTGCAGGTGGATTCGATGGATCATTAAGAGAAGATGGTTCAATTATGGTTGAATTACAAGCAATTACAGGTGCAACAAATGAATTAGGATTTAATAGATTATCAGCTACTGGCTATTAAAATTTATTAAATACACGGAATATTATATAAAATTAAACGAAAATAAAATATATAGAAAGGATGTGTTAGCGATATGGCACTTTTTACAGAAAATACAAAAGTAATCATAATCGGTGATAGAGATGGTATACCAGGACCAGCTATGGAAGAATGTGTCGCTACAACTCCTGCAGAAATAGTATTTTCAGCAACTGAATGTTTTGTCTGAACTGCAGCAGGAGCAATGGACTTAGAAAATCAAAGAAGGGTAAAAGAATTAGCAGAAAAATACGGAGCAGAAAATTGTTTAGTTCTTTTAGGAGCATCTGAAGCAGAATCAGCAGCATTAGCAGCTGAAACTGTAACTACAGGAGACCCTACTTTTGCAGGTCCATTAGCAGGAGTTCAGTTAGGACTTAAAGTATATCACGCAGTTGAACCTGAATTTAAAGCAGAAGTTGATGAATCAGTTTATGATGACCAAATTGGTATGATGGAAATGGTTCTTGACTGTGATGCTATCATTGAAGCTGTAAGTGAAATTAGAAATTCATTATAATTTGTAATTAAGAAAAAAATCATATATAAATATATGATAGAGAGGTGATTAGTGTGGAAAAATTAAGAGTAGTTCACTATATAAACCAATTCTTTGCTGGTATAGGTGGAGAAGAAAAGGCAGATTATAAACCAGAAGTCAGAGAAGAAAAAATTGGACCTGGTTTAGCATTAAATGCCGGTTTTAAGGGTGAAGCTGAAATAGTTGCTACAGTTATTTGCGGAGACAGCTATTTTGGTGAAAATATGGACCAAGCTAAAGCAGAAGTTTTAGAAATGGTTAAAAAGTATAATCCAGATTTATTCATAGCAGGTCCTGCATTTAATGCTGGTCGTTATGGAGTTGCTGCTGGTACAATTACTGAAGCTGTTCAAAATGAATTGGGTATTCCGGCTTTAACTGGTATGTATATTGAAAACCCAGGTGCAGATATGTTCAAAAAGAGCATATATATAGTTTCAACTAAAAATAGTGCTGCAGGTATGAAAGATGCTGTAAGCAAAATGGTTCCACTTGCAATGAAACTTGTTAAAGGAGAAGAAATTGGTTCTCCAGCTGAAGAAGGTTACATTGAAAGAGGAGTTAGAAAGAACATATTTAGAGAAGATTTCGGTGGTAAGAGAGCTGTAAATATGATGATTAAAAAGTTAAAAGGTGAGGAATTTGAAACAGAATTTCCAATGCCACACTTTGACAGAGTAGATCCAAATCCAGCTGTTAAAGATATTACAAAAGCTAAGATTGCTTTGGTAACATCAGGTGGTATTGTTCCTCATGGAAACCCTGATCATATTGAATCTTCATCAGCTTCAAAATATGGTAAATACGATATTGAAGGTGTAATGGATCTTAAAGAAGGCGAATGGGAAACAGCACATGGTGGTTATGACCCAGTTTATGCGAACCAAGATGCAGATAGAGTTTTACCTGTTGATGTTTTAAGAGAACTTGAAAAGAAGGGTGAAATTGGAAGTCTTCATAGATATTTCTATACTACAGTAGGAAATGGTACAGCTGTAGCTTCTGCAAAAGCATTTGCAGAAAAATACAGCAAAGAATTGGTTGCTGATGGAGTAGATGCAGTTATATTAACATCTACCTGAGGTACTTGTACACGTTGCGGTGCAACGATGGTAAAAGAAATTGAGAGAGCTGGAATTCCAGTAGTACATGTATGTACTGTAACTCCAATTTCATTAACAGTAGGAGCTAACAGAATTGTTCCTGCTATAGCAATTCCTCATCCATTAGGTAATCCTAAATTGAGCCATGAAGAAGAATATGCATTAAGAATGGGTATTGTTAAAAAAGCATTAAAAGCTTTATCAACTGAAGTTGATGGACAAACAATATTTGAATAATTTTTAAGTAAAAAAAGGTGTCAGGTATTGACACCTTTTTAATTTAGTGGTATTCTATTATGTAAGGGTAGTTGGCTTATATAATACATACTATGCTATCTGTTTTTTATATTAAAGGAGGTAATTAAGATGAATTTTCCTGTATTAAAAGGAACTTCTTATGTATTAGTTCATGCACCAGACATGATAATTCAAAATGGAACAACTCAAACTACTGAAAAGGCTTTAAATCCTAATTCAGAATATCTAAAAGAAATACCAAAACATATTAGAAAATATGAAGAAGTATTAAATTATTTACCAAATCAAGTTTATATTGGAAATAAAAGACCTGAAGATTTAAAGGCTGTACCACAACCTTGGTCAGATAAAGAAAAATATTTGACTGATTCTCCAAGAGTTGGTAAATATGGTGAAATAATGCCTGAAAATGAATTCATTGGCCTTATGAAGATTTGTGATGCTTTTGATTTAGTTTATCTTAATAAAGAATTCACTGAATCTGTAAAAGCTGATTTGGAAAAACATCCATTAATCAATGAGTCATTAATTGCTAGATTAAAAGAGGGTGTGGAACAATCTGTTCTTGAAGGACATATGGATAACCACGCTGAAGGTTTATATTTTGAAGATAAGTTGGTAGGTGTTGTTACTAGAGCACATGATGTTGATGTTAACTTGTCAGCACATGTTATGTTAGAAAATTTAGTTACTAAAGCATCTGGATTATTAGCTGCTTTACATTTAGTAGATAAAAATGATTTAGATCCTAATGATGTTGAATATATTATTGAATGTTCAGAAGAAGCATGCGGAGATATGAACCAAAGAGGTGGTGGTAACTTTGCAAAATCTATAGCTGAATTAGCTGGATTTAATAGTGCTTCAGGTTCTGATTTAAGAGGATTCTGTGCTGCTCCAACTCATACTTTAATTGCTGCATCTTCCCATGTTCATTCTGGAACTTTCAAAAATGTTGTTATAGTTGCAGGTGGTTGTACTGCTAAATTAGGTATGAACGGAAAAGATCACCTTAAAAAAGGCTTACCTATATTAGAAGATTGTATTGGTGGATTTGCTGCATTAATCTCTGAAAATGATGGAGTTAATCCGGTATTAAGAACTGATATAGTTGGTAGACATACTGTTGGAACTGGTTCTTCACCACAAGCTGTAATGTCAGCATTGGTTACTGCACCATTAGAAAAGGCTAATTTAACAGTTAAAGATGTTGATAAATATTCAGCTGAAATGCAAAACCCTGATATTACAAAACCAGCAGGAGCAGGAGATGTTCCAAATGCAAACTTTAAGATGATTGGTGCATTAGGAGTAATGAAAAAACAATTAGAAAAAGCTGAAATTGCAAGTTTTATTGAAAATCATGGTATGGAAGGTTGGGCTCCAACTCAAGGACATATTCCTTCAGGAGTTCCTTATTTAGGATTCTGTCGTGAAGATTTAACTTCAGGAGAGTTAAATAGAGCTATGATTATTGGTAAAGGTTCTTTATTCTTAGGAAGAATGACTAATTTATTCGATGGTGTATCAATTGTTTTAGAAAGAAATTCAGGTAAAGTAGAAGATAACTCTGGAGTTTCTAAGGAAGAAGTTAAAAAATTAGTTGCTGAAGCAATGAGAAATTTTGCGTCTTCTTTGATTGAAGAATAGAGGTGATTTCATGTCTGATATAAAAAAGGTAATTGGTAATGTCTTTGAAGAAATTGCTACTGGTTTAGAAACAGGAGCTTTTGGAACGAGACCAAGAATTGCTGTTACAACTTTAGGCAGTGAACATGGATTAGATAATGTGGTTAAAGGAGCTGAACTTGCTCAATCAAGAGATAAAAGTGTTGAATATTGTATAATTGGACCGGAAGTGAAAACTTCTTTAAAACAGTATGTTGTTGCAAATGAAGATGAAGGTTACAAAAAAATGGAATCACTTTTAGATAGTGGAGAAATTGATGGTTGTGTAACAATGCATTATAGTTTTCCAATAGGAGTTTCTACTGTAGGTAGAGTTGTTACTCCGGCTGCTGCTAAAGAAATGATTATTGCAACTACTACTGGGACTTCTTCTGCACATAGAGTAGAAGGTATGATTAAAAATGGTATTTATGGAATTATAGTTGCAAAGGCATTAGGAATTGAAAATCCAACAGTTGGTATTTTGAATGTTGATAATGCAGTTTCAGTTGAAAGAGCATTTAAAGAATTAAAAGAAAATGGGTATGATATGAACTTTGCTGAATCAAATAGAGCTGATGGCGGAGTATTAATGAGAGGAAATGACTTATTACAAGGAGTTCCTGATGTTATGGTAAATGATACATTGACAGGAAATCTTCTAATGAAAGTATTCTCATCATACACTACTGGTGGCGGTTTTGAAGCCATGGGTTATGGATATGGTCCGGGAATTGGCGAAGGATATGATAGATTAGTATTAATAGTATCAAGAGCTTCTGGATTCCCTGTAATTGCTAATGCCATGACTTATGCTGGACAATTAGTTAAAGGAAATATCAAAGAAGTTTCAAAGAAAGAATTTGAAAAAGCTAATAAAGCAGGATTAAAATCAATTTTAGAAAAAATAACTTCAGCTGGAGCTAAAAAAGCTGAACCAGAAGAAGACGTTAAATGTCCTGCCGAAGAACAAGCTACTGCCACTATTGGTGGAATTGATATTCTTGAACTTGAAGATGCTAAGGTTGCTTTGTGGAAAAATAATATATTTGCAAAAACTGGAATGGGTTGTACTGGACCTGTAGTAATGGTTAATGATGCAAATCTTGAGAAATCAAAAGAAATCTTGTCAAAAGAAGGATATATTTCTTAGGTATAAAATAAATTAAAGAGAGTTTTTACTTTCTTATTGGCGCAGACAGAGTATGAATTTTGTCTGCGTTTTTTGTTGTTCAGTAACTAAGGTTGGAGAGAAAAAATCCTCAACCTTAATTATGAACTAAAAAATATATTTTCATAGATTACTTTAAAATAGTAATATTTGTAAAGCTGTTTTATTAAAGTTCTTAGGCAATTAATTTATTTTCTCATTTTAATAGTTTAATATAATAATTTTTTTGTTATAAAACATTATAAATATTTGAAAAATAATAGATTTTGTGTTAAAATATAGTCGTATATTTAAGTTTAGGAGGAATGTTATGGATCAGGTGACTATGCAGTTAGTTATGCTAGGTGGATTTATGGCTATTGCATATTTTCTTTTGATAAAACCTCAAAAGAAAAGACAAAAAGCTATAATGGATATGAGAAATAATTTAAAGATAGGAGATATTATAATTACAATAGGAGGAGTCAAAGGTAAGATTGTTGAACTTAATGATACTGACGTTGTAATTGAAACATCTGATGATGAAACAAAAATAGAATTTACTAAATCTGCTATTCATTCTATCGTTAGCAAATCTGAAGAATCTTCTGAAGAATGTGATGAAGAAGATAATGCAGATGAAGATAGTGAAGAAAATTAATTTTACTTAAATAGACGGATTTCGTCTATTTTTTCTTTATAGATAATGTTGTAAGGAGGTATTTATGAAAAAATGGTTTATTAAGTCAGATAATGGATTGACTAAAGAAAATTTTAAAAACAATAGTGAATTTTCTTATATAACTTGTCAACTTTTGGCAAATAGAAAAATTGATTATAAAAATGTAAGAAATTTTTTATATCCTAATTATAAATACCTTCATAATCCTTTTTTGATGAAAGATTTAGATACAGCTATTGAAATTCTTGTTGATGCTATAGATAATAACCTACATATACAAATTGTTGGAGATTATGATCAGGATGGCAATTCTTCAACTGTTGTTTTAATGAAAGGAATAGGTTTTTTCACTGATAATCTTAGCTTTTCTATTCCTCATAGAATAGAAGATGGCTATGGCATTTCAAAAGGAATTGTAGATAACGCAAAGAAAAATAATGTTGATTTGATTATAACTTGTGATAATGGAATATCTGCATTTGAAGTTGCAGAATATTGTAATTCTATGAATATTCAAATGATTATAACTGATCATCATCAAGTTTGTTTTGACGATAAAGGAAATCAAATACTGCCCAAAGCGAAAGCCGTTATAAATCCTCATAGGATTGATTGTGAATATCCATTTAAAGAATTATGCGGTGCAGGAGTAGCATTTAAATTAATGCAGGCATTATTTGATGAGTTGGGGGGAGATGAAAATTATTTGATAGATTTATTACAATTTGTTTCTATGGGAACAGTTTGTGATGTGGTTGATTTAGTAGATGAAAATAGGTTTTTCGTAAAAAAAGGATTGGAAATATTAAATTCAAGTAAAAATATTGGAATAAATAAATTAAAAACTGAAAATGAAATAGGTAAAATTACAACTACTTCTTTAGGTTTTAAATTAGGACCTTGCATTAATGCTGCTGGTAGATTAGAATCTGCAAGTATAGGTGTAGAATTGTTTTTAGAAGAAGACAAGAATCTTGCAGATAATTATGCAAAAAAATTGGTTGAATTAAATGAAAAAAGGAAAAATTTAACGAATGAAGCATATTCTAAAGTAAACTCGAAAATTAAAGAAAATGAATATTTTAATGACGATATTATTGTTGTATATGATGATGAAATTCATGAATCAATTGCTGGAATTGTTGCTGGAAAAATTAAGGATCATTATTATAAACCGACTTTAGTTTTTTCTAATGCAAAAGAAGAAGGGATTTTAAAGGGGAGTGCTAGAAGTATAGAAGGTTATGATATAATTTCAAAACTTAGAGATTTTTCAAATCTTTTTGAAAAATTAGGTGGACATGCTATGGCTGCAGGATTTTCAATAAAAAAAGAAAATTTAGATACGTTAAGAAATGAACTAAACAAAAATTCAGAGTTAGTTTTAGAAAATTTTATAGAAAAAATAAAAATAGATTGTTCTTTGGACTTTAAATTGTTAAATTATAATATTGTGGATGAACTAAAATTATTAGAACCTTATGGAAAGGCAAATCCGGAACCATTATTTGGTACTAAAAATGTAGAAATTAAATGCATATCAATTATAGGAAAAAATAAAAACGTAATTAAATTGGTTTTAAGTCAGGATAGTATAGAATTTAGTGGAATTATTTTTACTAATTTTGATAAATATATCGAATATTTAAATGAAAAATTTAAAACTAATGATATAATATCGAAACAGGATAATATTAAAAATAAATTTATAGATATTCTATATACGCCTGTAATTAATGAGTACATGAATACAAAATCTATACAATTGCTTATAAAAGATATAAGATAGGGGGTGAGGGCAATGTTAGATGAATTATTATCAAAAATTAAAAGCTACAATCCAAATACAGATGTTGAAAAAATTACAAAGGCATATAATTTTACTAAGGAATGTCATGAAGGTCAATTTAGAAATTCCGGAGAACCGTATTTTATTCATCCGGTTGCAGTAGCTAATATTTTAGCTGATTTATATATGGATGATGCTACAATTATTGCAGGTCTTATGCATGATATTCTTGAGGATACTGAAGTTACCTTTGAAGAGATGTCAGGAATGTTTGGTGAAGAAATTGCAAATCTGGTAGATGGAGTCACAAAACTTAAAAAAATTAAGTATCAAAGTAAGCAAGAATCTCAAGCAGATAATTTAAGAAAAATGCTTTTGGCTATGAATTCAGATATTAGAGTTATAATAATAAAAATTGCAGATAGACTTCATAATATCAGAACTTTGGAATATATGAAAAAAGCTAAGCAATTGGAAAAAGCAAAAGAAACTTTAGAAATTTATGCTCCATTAGCTTATAGATTAGGTATGAGTAATGTAAAATGGGAACTTGAAGATTTATCTTTAAGATATTTGGAACCCGAAATATATTATGATTTGGCAGAAAGGGTTAAGAAAAAGAGAAGTGAAAGAGAAAAGATTATAAATGATATAATTGAAGAAATAAGCATAAGCCTTAAAGAACATAATATTCAAGGAGAAATAAGCGGAAGACCAAAGAGTTTGTATAGTATTTATAAGAAAATGTATAAACAAAACAAAAGTTTTGATGAAATTTTTGATTTGACAGCAATTAGAATTATAGTTCCTACAATTAGTGACTGTTATGCTGTTTTAGGGATAGTTCATTCTAAATGGAAACCAATTCCTTCAAGATTTAAAGACTACATTGCTGTTCCAAAGCCTAATTTATATCAATCTTTGCATAATACACTCATTAGTACTTCCGGCGATGTTTTTGAAGTTCAAATAAGAACATTTGAAATGCATAGAACTGCAGAATATGGTATAGCTGCTCATTGGAAATATAAAGCAGGCGTCGATAGAAGTACAAGTTTTGACGATAAATTAACATGGCTTAGACAGCTTATGGATTGGCAAAGAGAGGTCAATGATAGTAGAGAGTTTATTACATCTTTTAAAGAGGACTTTGTTTCTGATGAGGTTTTCGTTTTTTCTCCAAAAGGAGATGTAATAAATTTGATAGCCGGAGCAACGCCAATAGATTTTGCATATAAAGTTCATACAGCAGTTGGAAATAATTGCGTTGGAGCCAAAGTTGATGGTAGAATTGTTCCGCTAAATTACAAATTAAAAAATGGCAATATTGTGGAAATACTTACTAATCCTAATTCATCGGGACCTAGTAAAGATTGGCTTAAAATAGTTAAGTCATCTCAAGCAAGAACAAAAATAAAACAATGGTTTAAAAAAGAAAATAAAGCTTTAAATATTGTTCAAGGTAGAGATATGCTTGAAAAGGAAATTAGAAGATTGGGATTTACTTATAGTAAGATTTTAAAAGAAGATTGGCTTTTACAAATAGCAAAAAAATTAAGTTTTAATACTATTGATGAAATGTACGCTGCAATTGGATTTGGAAGCATTAATTTAAAACAAATTATTCCTAGATTAAAAGAATTTTATAGTGATTATTATCAAGAATCAGCTGATGATATAATAAATAGAGTAAAAAGCGAAAAATCTGGTAGTAAGTATAATTCTAAAGGGGTTATTGTAAAAGGAATTGACAATATAGAAGTTAGTTTTGCAAAGTGTTGTAATCCTCTTCCGGGAGATGAAATTATCGGTTATATTACGAAAGGTAGAGGGATTTCTGTCCATAATTGTGACTGTGCTAATATAAAAAATGTTACAAATCGTGACAGGCTTATTGCAGTTGAATGGACTAATTCAAAAAATCTGTTTTATAAAGTGGAAGTTGCTATTATTTCTTTGGATCAAGTTGGAGCATTGGCAGATGTAGCACATATTATTTCAGAATCAAAATTAAATTTAGTAGGAATAACCGCAAAAACAGGTAAAGATAAAACTTTTATTACAAATATTATAGTTGAAATAAAAAATATTGATGAACTTGATAGATTAATAAATAAAATAAAATCTTTAAAGGGTATACTTGATGTGTATAGGGTAAGAGCTTAATGAGAGTTATATTACAAAGAGTTAATTTTGCAAGCGTAGAAGTCAACAAAAAAGAAGTGTCCAGAATAAATAAGGGACTTCTTCTTTTTGTTGGCTTTGGTAAGGATGATACAGACGAAGATTTAAAATATATTTTTAGAAAAATTTTAAATCTTAGAATTTTTGAAGACCAAAACTATAAAATGAATTTATCTGTTTTGGATATGTCATATGAAATTTTGATTGTTTCACAATTTACACTTTATGGAGATTGTAGAAAAGGTAATAGACCTAGCTTTGATGGTAGTTTATCCAGTTTTGAAGCTAAAAGGAAATATGAAGAATTTTTAAGATTGTTTTACGATAATAATATTACAGTTAAAACGGGAATTTTTCAAGCTGATATGAAGGTATTATTAGAAAATGATGGACCTGTTACAATTCAGTTAGATTCTAAAAAGAATTACTAGGAGATAATTATGAATATAAAGAGAATAGTCGCTGGAGTATATGCAGTAAATTGCTATATAGTTTATAATGATAACAAAAAGGGATTTATAATAGATCCTGGTGGAGATAGTGATGATATTATTAAATTTATTGATGAAGAAAATGTAAATTTAGAATTTATATTACTTACTCATGGACATGGAGATCATATTGGTGCGGTAAATATTATAAAAGAAAAATATAAATTACCACTTTATGTAAGTGTAAAAGAGAAAGATTTGCTAAAAGACCCTGTTGCAAATTTATCAAAATCAATTCCGCCATTTAGAGGAATTGAATTGGTGGCTGATAAATGGCTTTATGATGGAGAGGTAATTGATTTTTATGGAGAAAAACTTTATATAATGGAAACTCCAGGGCATACAGTCGGTAGTATATGTATTCTTATGGGGAATGTTATGTTTTCAGGAGACACATTATTTAGAATGAGCATAGGAAGAAGCGATTTACCCACTGGAAGTTTTGACGAAATAATTAATTCAATAAAGAAACTATATGATTTAAAAAAAGATTATAGAGTATTACCTGGTCACGGTGCAGAGAGTAATTTACGATTTGAAAAGGAAAATAATCCATTTATGAAAAATATGAATAATTAACAGGAGATACAAGAAATGTATGATATTATAGTGATAGGTTGTGGGGTGATTGGCGCCAGCGTTGCCTATGAATTATCTAAATATAATCTAAAAGTTTTAGTACTTGAAAAAGAAATTGATGTTGCTGATGGAACGACAAAGGCCAATAGTGGAATTTTGCATTCGGGATATGATCCTGAACCAGGAACATTAATGGCAAAATTAAATGTTGAAGGTTCAAAGAGAATTAAGGGATTAGTTAAAAAATTGGATGTTCAATACAATGAATGCGGTTCATTGGTTTTGGCATTCAACAAAGAAGATGAAAAAACTTTAGAGAAATTATTAGATAATGGAATTAAAAATGGTGTTGAAAATTTAAGAATAATTGATAAAGAAGAAGTTGAAAAATTAGAACCTAACATAAACAAAACAGTTACCAAAGCATTATATTCACCAGGTGCGGGAGTTATTGATCCATGGGAATTGTGTATTGCAATGTCTCAAGTTGCAGTTTCGAATGGTATTGAAATTAAATTGAACAGTGAAGTTGTAGATATTATTAAAGAAGATGAAAAGTTCATAGTAAAAACTGATGATAATACATATACATCTAAATATATGGTAAATGCAGCCGGTATAAATTCAGATAAGGTTCATAATATGGTTTGTGAAAAGGAATTTGAAATAAAGCCTTCTAAAGGACAATATTTTATATTAGACAAAAGCCAAAAAGATTTAGTTAAACATGTGTTATTTCAATGTCCCTCAAAGCTTGGAAAAGGAGTTTTAATCGCTCCAACATCACATACTAATATTATAATAGGTCCTAATGCTGAAAGTAATTCAAAAATTTCAGATAAATCTACTACATTTGAAGGATTAAATGAAGTAAAGGAAAAAATTTCGAAAACTATTTCTGACGTTCCATATTGGGAAAACATAAATAATTTTTCTGGGTTAAGAGCAAATAGTACAGAATCTGATTTTATAATCAGAGAGGCTAAAAGTTGTAAAAATTTTATTGACTTGGCAGGAATAAAATCTCCAGGGCTAGCTTCATGCGCAGCTATTGGATTAATGTGTTTAGATATTTTAAAAAATATTGGTGTTGATTTTGTAGAAAAAGAAAATTATATTGATAGTAGAAAAATTATTAGAATAAAACATTTATCTCCAGAAGAAAGAGCTGAAAAAATCAAAGAAAATCCTCTTTATGGAAATATAATTTGTAGATGTATTACTGTTTCTGAAGGTGAAATTATAGATTCTTTAAAAATGCCTTTACCACCTAGAACACTTGGAGCTGTAAAAAAAAGAACAGGAGCTGGTATGGGACGTTGTTTAGGTGGGTTTTGCGGTCCAAAAGTATTAGATATTATTTCAAGAGAGTTAGATATTAAACCGGAAGAAGTTTATAATACTAATTTTGGTAGTTATATTATAACTGGAAAGACAAAAGAAGGTGATCAATATGTCTAATATTGAAAAATATGATTTAGTTGTCATTGGTGGAGGGCCTGCAGGACTTGCTGCTGCTTGTGAAGCTAAGAAAAACGGAATAGATAAAGTATTAATTTTAGAAAGAGACAAAGAAGCGGGAGGAATTTTAAATCAATGTATTCATAATGGATTTGGATTACATTATTTTAAAGAAGAATTAACAGGTCCTGAATATGCTCAAAGATTTATAGATTTAGCAAAAGAATCTAATGTTGAAATAAGACTTAATTCAATGGTTCTTAATTTTGATGAAAATAAAGTTATTCACGCAATAAGTAAAGATTATGGGTATCAAATAATACAAGCTAAAGCAATTATACTTGCGATGGGATGTAGGGAAAGAACAAGAGGTGCAATTTCAATTCCGGGAGATAGACCTTCAGGAGTTTTAACAGCAGGATCCGCTCAGATGTATGTTAATATGCAAGGACTTATGTGTGGAAAGAAAGTTGTTATTTTAGGTTCAGGCGACATTGGGTTGATTATGGCAAGAAGGCTTTCTTTAGAAGGAGCTGAAGTTATCGCTTGTGTTGAACTTATGCCATATTCGAATGGTCTTGCAAGAAATATTGTTCAATGTTTGAATGATTATAATATTCCTTTACTTTTATCACATACAGTTACAAATATAATTGGTAAAAAAAGACTTGAAAAAGTTGTTATAAGTAAGGTTGATGAAAATAGAATACCTATAAAGGATACTGAAATAGAATTAGAATGTGATACGCTATTACTTTCAGTAGGGTTAATTCCTGAAAATGAAATTACTCGTGAAATTGGAATAAATATTGATGCAAGAACCAAAGGAGCGTTTGTTTTTGAAAATATGGAAACAAGTATGGACGGAGTTTTTGCTTGTGGAAATGTGTGTCATGTTCATGATTTAGTTGATTTTGTTACAGGAGAAAGTCAAAAAGCGGGGAAAGCTGCAGCAAAATATATTTCAGAAAATTCTAGTTCAGAATTTAGAAAAATTGAAATTCTAAATGGAGAAGGAATTTTTTATACCGTTCCTCAGAATATAAGAGTTGAAAACATAGAAAACAGATTGGAAATATTTTTCAGAGTTAAGAGTGTTGAAAAAAATATTGTAATTTCTGTTACAGACGAAAATGGAAATATTATAAAAGAATTTAAAAGACCTCACGTTGCCCCTGCAGAAATGGAAAAAATTTCTTTAACTAAAAAGCAAATAGAGTCTGTAAGTACAGATAAAATGATTATATCTATGAAAAAAGGAGTTGAATGATGATGAAAGATATGGTTTGTATTGTTTGTCCTGTTGGATGTAGAATATCAGTTGATGAAGATAGCGATTATGAAGTAACTGGAAATAAATGTCCAAAGGGTGCAAGTTATGGTAAAAAAGAATTAACTTTTCCAACTAGAACTATAACTTCTACTGTAAAGATAAAGAATGCCATTCATAATAGACTACCTGTAAAAACTTCTTCAGAGATTCCTAAAAATATGATTTTTGATGTTATGAGAGAACTAAATAAAATTGAAGTCGTTTCTCCAATAAAAGTGGGAGATGTTATTTTAGAAAATGTATTAAATACTGGCGTAAATATTGTTGCAAGTAGAGATATGTAATTTATTATAAAAATAGTTGAAAACAAAAAAATTATATGTTATAATAATTAAAGATATTCTTTTAAATTAAGAGTGGGTTGTCCCACTCTTTCGTTTTAGTTTAATTAATGGTTGAAAGGAGAAAATTTTGAAAAAAGAAAATGAATTGTTAAAAACTATTGAAAAAAACTTTAAGACTATTCTTTTGGAGAAAGGAATTTATTTTGTGAACGTGGAATATGTGAAAGAGCCAAAAGGAAATGTACTAAGGATTTTTATTGATAAAGACGGTGGAGTCGATTTGGATTCTTGTGAAATGACAAGTAATATTATAAGTGATTGGCTAGATGAAGTAGATCCCATAGAAGATTCATATTTCTTAGAAGTCTCATCTCCTGGAGTAGAAAGAGAAATAAAAAGCGATGAACAATTAAAAACTTTTATTGGTAAAAAAGTTTTAGTAAAATGTTATAAAAAAATAAATAATGAAAAGGAATTTATTGGGTATTTAAAATCTTTTGACAGAGAAAAATTAACTTTAGAAATAGGTAAATCAAGTATTATTTTCTCAAGAAAAGATATTGCAATAATAAAATCACAAATTGAAATTTAAGGAGAAGATGATGAAAGGAACAACAGATTTTTTAAGAGCATTAGATGAAATTGAACGTGAAAAAGGAGTTTCAAAAGAGATAATTTTTGATTCTTTGGAAAAAGCACTTTTAAAAAGTTATGAAAAAAACTTTGGAGAATATGAAAATGTAAAGATAAATATTAATAGAACAACAGGAAAAGTTGAATTGTTTGCAATAAAAACTGTAGTTGAAGTTGTAGAAGATAATATAACTGAAATTTCTTTGGATGATGCAAAAGCCATTAGCACGAAATATTCTCTTGGTGATGAAGTTTCTATAAAATTAAAAACTATGGATTTTGGTAGAGTTGCTGCTCAAACCGCAAGAAATATTGTTATTCAAAAGATTAAAGATGCTGAAAGAGAAGTAATTTACAATGATTTTCAAGATAAAGAAAGAGAACTTATTTCAGGACAAATTCAAAGAATTGACAGAAATAATTTATTTATAAATTTAGGAAAACTTGAAGCTATCGTAACTCCTCCGGAACAAATAAAGAGTGAAGTTTATCGTGTTGGAGAAAGATTAAAGTTTTACGTTAAGGAAGTAAAAAATACTCCTAAAGGAGCTCAAGTTTTACTTTCTAGATCTGATGTAAATTTTGTGTTAAAATTGTTTGAGTTGGAAGTTCCTGAAATACTGGATGGAACAGTAGAAATTCAATCTATTGCGAGAGAACCGGGTAGTAGAACAAAAATTGCAGTTTTTTCTAAAAATGATGACGTAGATCCTGTAGGAGCTTGTGTTGGTTATAAGAGATCAAGAGTCAGTTCAATTATTAAAGAGCTTAAAGGAGAAAAAATAGATATTATTGTTTATAGTAAGAATGTAAAAGAATATTTATCAAATTCTTTAAGTCCATCCGAAGTTATAGCTGTTTTTACTAATGAGAGTGAAAATAGAGCTAGAATAATCGTTCCTGATTCACAGCTATCATTAGCTATTGGTAAGGAAGGACAGAATGCAAGACTTGCTGCTAAACTTACAAATTGGAGAATAGATATTAAAGGCTTAGAAAAATATAAAGAAGACATTGAAAATGGATTGATAGAAGTTGGCTTTGATGGAGAACAGGAATTTATAGATAACGGTTTTGAATTATAGGTGATTGTATGAAAATGAAAAAAATTCCTATGAGAAAATGTGTTGCTTGTGGAGAGCAGAAAGAAAAAAAAGAGTTATTGAGAATTGTAAATAATAAAGATGAAGGAGTTTTATTGGACATAACCGGAAAGAAGAATGGTAGGGGCGCTTATATCTGTATTTCAAATAAATGTGTTGATAAAGCTAAGAAAAATAAAAGATTAAATATTGCATTAGAATCAGAAATTAGTAGTGAATTTTATGAGGAATTGAAAAAATATGTAGATTCTATTGAATAGCAAAGGGGTGCTAGTATGAGTAAAGTTAGAGTACATGAACTTGCAAAAGGTTTAAATCTTCAAAGCAAGGAATTAATTAATATAATAAACGGACTGGGAGTAGAAGTAAAGAGTCATATGTCTATTCTTGAAGGGAAAGATTTGGAAATTGTAATTGGACATTTTAGAAAAATTGAAGCAGAAAAAAATAAGAAGAACGAAAAAAAAGTAGTTAAAACTGAAAATAAGTCTGACGAAAAGAAAAATAATGTAAGTAAAGAAAGAAAGGATAACTTCAATAAAGATAATAAAAATTCAAAAGAAGGTTATAAAAAAGATAATAAATCATTCAATAAAGATAATAAAGGACATAAAGAAGGATATAATAAAGATAACAAACAAAGTTTCAGTAAGGATAATAAGATATTTAATAAAGATAAAAAAGGTAATTACAGTAAAGATAACAGAAATTTTGGTAAAGATAAAAAAGAAGGTTTTAACAAAGACAAAAAACAAAATTTCAATAAAGATAATAAACCTTTTAATAAAGATAAAAAAGAAGGTTTCAATAAAGATAATAGAAACTTTGGAAAAGATAAAAAAGATTTTGGCAGAAAGTTTGATGATAGAAAAAGAGAATTTTTAGATGATGTTGTAGAAGTAGT
>OGXX01000403.1_pt1 | contig 48492 bp, 45 predicted proteins | sample 1576301 | NCBI WGS metagenome assembly OGXX01 (sample SAMEA3541469, study PRJEB24748) | human gut metagenome | biome: human gut; feature: human-associated habitat; material: faeces | place: China | collected 2012
TGCCGCTTTCAGCGCGAGGGGGTCTTTTTTGTATGGCGCGCCTCCGCACGGCGCGTCTGCCCGATCCCCAGCGGCCGGACCTTCCTCGACGCTTTGCCGGTTTTGTCCCCGCTCCGCCGGGGATTTTTTTGTTTGGGCACCTTCACATGCCATCCCGCAAGACCATGTCCAGTGCACTGTGGTCTTCGCCTGCGCTCTGGGGGGAGAACCGGCGAAAGAGGCAGCGCGGGCCGTGGCGGATCGTGCAGGCCGGGCGAGGCATGTCCCTTGCCGGCGATCCCGGCCGTGATATGGGAGGGGAAGAAAGCCCCTGCGGGCCAAGAGGAAGCGAATTCCGGGGCGGCAAGGCATTTGCATGCCTGGTGGCGCGAGAGCAGGGCGCTTGACGCTGCAGAGCTGCCCGCCAGACGGATATCCACGAACACAATTGATGGAGCAGAGAGGCGGCAGACGGACTGACGAGCAGTAGGACGCTCGGGGGGAAGGAAGACTGGCCAAACCGGGAAAAGGCCCTTTCTTTCGCTGTTCGTGACTTTGCGGGGATACGCGCCCGCAGGGCTCAATGTGCCAGCCGTCAGCGAGCATGCGAGCCACACGAAGAGCGACGGTGATTTTGGGCGGGGGCATGTGCCGGGACGCCGGCATCCTGCTTCAGCTGCGACAGTTGCAAAAAAACGACTGCCTGCGCGGCAGGCAGTCGTGATGAGCGGTTTTTGGGGAAGGAGGGGGCGAGGGGGAGGGAACCCCTTTTTTCCGCCAGGAAAAGGGGTTCCCTCCCCCTCAAAAACGTTTTCCGCAGGAAAGAGAAGGCCAGCGGCAGATGCGGGCCGCGCCTTTTCGGCAGAAGCCTTGGGGCTGTCCTTTTCCTGCGCCCTATCCCTGGTCTTTCTTCTGGTCCTTGAGCATCTTCACAGCGCAGAACTTGCCGCACATGGCGCAGACATCCTCGTGCTTGTGCTCCTCGCGGCGCTTGTCCAGCTGCCGGGGATCAAGGGCGGCGTCGCGCATCATGTCCCAGTCCAGGGCCTTGCGGCCGGCGTTCATGGTGGCTTCGCGGCGCACGGCACGTTCGCGGCCCAGGGCTACTTCGCCCACATGGGCGGCCACGCGCGAGGCCATGACACCGGCGCGCACGTCATCCTCATCGGGCAGGGTCAGATGCTCGGCCGGGGTCAGGTAGCAGAGGAAGTCCACACCGGCTTCCACGCCCAGGGCACCGCCGATGGCACCGGCGATGTGGTCGTAGCCCGGGGCGCTGTCGCAGCACAAGGGGCCAAGGACATAGAGGGGCGCGTTGTTGGTCAGGCGCTTGATGCCCTGGATCTGGGTGCGGACCTGGTTCATGGGCACATGGCCGGGGCCTTCGATCATGCACTGCACGCCCTGTTCCAGAGCATATTTGGCCAGACGGCCCAGGGTGATGACCTCTTCCCACTGGGCGGCGTCACCGGCGTCCACACCCGCGCCGGGGCGCAGACCATCGCCCAGGGACAGGGTGACGTTGAACTGGCGGCACACATCGATGAGACGGTCGAAATATTCCAGCAGGGGATTTTCCTTGCCGTTTTCCAGCATCCAGCGGGCCAGCATGGAGCCGCCGCGCGAGACGACGCCCATGACACGATCTTCCTTGACGGCCATTTCCGCGCCGCGCCTGGTCAGGCCGCAGTGGACGGTCATGAAGTCCACACCCTGGCGGGCCTGCTTTTCGATCTCGGCGAACAGGTCGTCAGGCTGCATGCTGGCGATGTCCCGGTCGTTGTCCAGGATCTGCTGGCCCACGGAATACATGGGCACCGTGCCCAGAGGACGGGGGCAGGCAGCCAGCATGCCGGTGCGGATGGCGTCCAGATCCCCGGCGATGGAAAGATCCATGACCGTATCGGCGCCGGCTTCCAGAGCCACGGCCAGCTTGCGCTTTTCGGTGTGCAGACAGTTGCACAGCGGCGAGGTGCCGATATTGGCGTTGACCTTGATGCGCGAGGGCTGGCCTACGACGATGGGCGCCAGGCCCGCATGGGCGGGATTGCCCAGCAGGACCATGCTGCCGGCTTCGAGGGCGCTGGTGATGGTTTCAGGGGCAAGGCCCTCTTCCTGGGAAAGGGCGGCCAGATGCTGGTCCAGAAGGCCGCTCAGGGCGGCATTGCGGGAGAGGATGGAAGACATGGTTTTGCATCCTTCGGTTTGGACGCAGGGCGCAAAAAAAGCCACCACCTGTTTTCGCGGGTGCGGCTCAGCTTCCCTACGGCAGTGCGAACTGCGTCAGGTTCACAGGGTCTGGGACTATCCCACTCTCAGCCGTACAACTGCCGTCCACGGCTCCCCTAGCTGCGGGCACTGTAGCTGGCTTTGCCCCGGCTGTAAAGGGCAGCCGCCGGAGAGGTCGGCTTGCAATAGCCGGGCAGCTGGACTAGGGTGCAGGCTGCACCGGGCACCTGCCGCAGCAGGCCGTTCCGTCTGGCGCAGCGCCGGAAGCGCTGGCCGCCCGGCTGCCCCGGTGGTGAGCCTTCCCGTTCCTGCCGGCCAGGTGCCGCGTGCCGGCGGGCAGCGGGATGATGCGTCCTGATCCCCAAAGGAGGAGCATGCAGCGCAAACGTTATCTCACCCCCCTGACATGGCCGGCCATTTCCTTTGCGGCCATGATCCTGCTGGGGACGCTGGTCCTGTGCCTGCCCGTCTGCCAGGGGGAGGGCACGGGCCTCTCCGTGGTGGATGCCGCTTTCCTTTCCACGTCCGCGGTATGTGTGACCGGCCTGTCCCCGGTGGACATCAGCCGGGCGCTGAGCCCGGTGGGGCAGGGGGTGCTGCTCGTGCTCATCCAGGTGGGCGGTCTGGGCGTCATGACCTATACCAGCCTGATCTTCCTTTTGTGGCGCAAGCAGGTGCCCTTCACCAGCCGGGAGGCCGTGAGCCAGGCCCTGCTGGGCGGGGATTTCAATATGGGGCAGTTCCTCCTGCAGGTCGTATGCATCGTCCTGGGCGTGGAGCTGCTGGCGGCGCTGGTGCTTTTTTGGCATGACCCGGAGTTCTTTTCCCCGTTCAGCGCCCTGTTCCACGCGGTCTCGGCCTTTTGCAATGCCGGTTTCGCCCTGGCCCCGGACAATATGATGGCCTTCCGGGAAGACGGCCTGGTCTGCACGGTCATCTGCCTCTGCATCGTCCTGGGGGGCATCGGTTTCGGCGTGCTGCGGGAATGCCTGGGCATCCTGAGCCGGGGACGCCTGGCGCCGGTGACGCGCCTGAGCCGCCTGAGCCGTCTGGTCATCAACACCAGCCTATTCCTCATCGTGGCCGGGGCATTGCTGATCTTCGTGGTGGAGTGGCGCCGCGCGGGCAATGAAGACCTGGTGGGGGACGGCCTCCATCTGTTCCTCGTCTCCCTGTTCCATTCCGTCTCGGCCCGCACCGCGGGCTTCAATATGGTGGACATGGCCCACTGGAGCCACGCGAGTTTGCTGGTCCTGATGGTCCTGATGTTCATCGGCGGCGGGCCGGGCTCGTGCGCCGGCGGCATCAAGATCGTGACTTTCCGCCTGCTGGTGGGCTATGTGGCCGCCCAGGTGCGCGGGGATCGCCAGATCGTCTTCCACAAGCGGGGCGTGCCGCCCGAAAACCTGACGCGGGCCCTGACGCTCTTTTTGCTGTACACGCTGAGCATCTTTTTTTCCGTCTTTTTGCTGACCATCACGGAAAACGGCATCCTGCACCGGCTTGAGGGACAGAGCATGGCCTTCATCCGTTTGCTGTTCGAGGTGGTCTCGGCGCAGGGCACCGTGGGGCTCAGCGTCAATCTGACCCCCGAGCTGACCAGTGAAGGCAAGTGCGTCCTGATCTTCAACATGTTCGCCGGGCGTGTGGGGCTGCTCTCCCTGCTGCTGGCCCTGCGCAGCCTGCGGCCCAAGAAGGCCTATGCCTACGCGGAAAGCCAGCTGCCCGTGGGATAAGCACCGGGGAAGGTCCGTTTTGCAGGGGCACGGCACACCCGTGTCCTCGGCTGTTCCCGGCGCCATCCCGCAGGGGAGGCGGGGCGGCGCATCATGACAAGGAGCCTGCATGGCAGAGAAAACTTTGGAAATCGGCATCATCGGTCTGGGAAAATTCGGCCTGCGCATGGCTACGACTCTGGCTTCCCTGGGCCATACGGTCATCGGCATCGACATGTCCGATGCCCGTGTGCAGCTGGCAGAAGAGCAGCTGGACACGGTCTACAAGGCCGACGCCACCAGCCTGAGCGTCCTGCGCTCCCTGCATGTGCAGGATCTGGACTGGGTGGTCATCAGTGTGGGCGAGGGGGTGGAACAGTCCCTGAGCATCACGCTCAACATCCAGGAGCTGGGCGGCCCCAAGATCTGGGTCAAGGCCTCCAACGAGGAGCACAAGAAGATCCTGCAGCGCCTGCATGTGGACAGGGCCATCGTGCCCGAGATGGAGGCCGCCGTCATGGCCGCGCACCAGCTGTGCCATCCGGGCATGCTGGACCTGATCCCCAAATACGGCGGCATCGCCATCCAGGAGCTGCGCGTCGACAACTGGCACGGGCGCACGCTGGTGGACCTAAACCTGATCCAGTCCTTCGGGGTCATGGTCATGGGCATCCGTCCGGCAGGCGAGCGTGTCTTCCAGTTCGTCCCGCCGGCGCTCACCGTGCTGCACAAGGGCGATACGCTGGTAGTGGCCGGCAGGGCCGATGCCGTGCGCAAACTGGAGCCGTAACCCTGTTTTCACTGTTTTCGGCCCATAAAAAAGGACGTCGTGGCGGCGTCCTTTTTTCGTTCAGCTGTCCAGCAGGGCCCGCGTGAGGATGGAGAAGCCCGACAGGCCGATGACGATGGCCAGCAGGCGCTGGAAGCCGGCCTCGCCGATCCTGCGGGCTAGGGGATAGCTGATGGCCAGGCCCGTGCCGCAGCCCAGCAGGCAGGGGATCAGGCCCTGGAGCACGGGCCCGGTGTAATAGCCCGCCAGATACTGCGTGAGGACCAGGGGCAGGGAGAGCCCCAGGAAGTACAGGCTGATATTGCCGCGCGTGCGGTCCTTGTCCCAGTGGGCCAGCTGGGCGTACATGCCGATGGGCGGGCCGCCGAGGCCGCTCACGGCCTGGATGAAGCCGGCCACCGCCCCGCTGGCCGTTCCCCAGAGCAGGGGGGAGCGCAGGGGCCCCGGCCGGTGGGCGAGCAGATGCCAGAGCATGTGGGCCATGAGCATGATCCCCAGGCCCATCTGCAGGGCGCGCGCGGGGATGCGCGGCAGCAGGGCCACGCCCAGCAGGGCACCGGGGATGGTGCCCAGGAACAGCAGCCGGAGATCGGCCAGGCGGTAATGGTGGCGGAACTGCCAGCCCAGGATGGCGGGCAGGGGGATGCAGATGATGCAGGTGATGAGGGAGGCCGTCTTGATGTCCGTGACCAGCAGGACGATGGGCAGGGCGAAGATGCCCGCCCCCAGGCCGCTGATGCCGTTGACGATACCACCCAGGGTCCAGCCCGCGAAACAGATGAAGAATGATGCCCCGTCCATAGGGATGGCTATACGGGGCTGTCCCGGGCTTGTAAAGCCGCCTTTCCGGCGGCTTCCTTCGGAGCCGGTACGGGGCGGGGGCGTGCCCAGGCCGGCAGGTCGCGCCAGAAGGCGGTCAGACGGCGTTCCTGGAGTTTCCAGTCGGGAGAGACCCGGGCCAGTGTCTGCCGGTAGGCCGGGGAATGATCCATATGGCGCAGGTGGCACAGCTCGTGCCAGCACAGGTGGTCCAGCAGGGGCAGGGGCAGCAGGACGGCACGCCAGTTGAGGCAGATGCTGCCGCCGTCACGGGCGCTGCAGCTGCCCCAGCGGCGGCGCTGGTCCCTGATGCTGACCCGGGCGACGGTGAGTCCTTCCTGAAGGGCGAGCTGTCGCAGGTGCGGCGGCAGCAGCCTTGCCGCCTGGTGACGGCACCAGTGGCGCAGCAGCAGGGCGGCATCTTCCGGCGCAGTAGCAGCATAGAGCCGCAGTTCCGCGTCCCGGACCAGGGCCAGCAGGCGTTTGCCGCCGGAACGCAGCAGCAGGGGGGGCTCCGCGCAGGAGGGGCTCTGGCGGCGGCCCTCAGCCAGCGGCCCGGCGGCAACGACCCGCAGGGCCGTACCGCGCAGGGGCAGGAGGAGGCTCTCGGGCACGACGGGCGGTGCGGGCGCGGGACAGGCGGGGAGGTGACGCTCCAGCCAGGGCAGGAAGGAGAAGAGCAGGGCAGGCAGGGCCCTGGCGGGCATGCCGGCAGGCACGGTCAGGAGCAGGCCCCGCCCAGGGGACAGGCGCAGGCGCAGCTTCCGGGCCCTGGCGGAAGGGATCAGGCGTGCCACATGGCGGCTGCCGTCTGCCAGGGTGAACAGAACGGCATCCGCATCATCGAGGAGCTGGACGGAGGAAGGGGCGGAGACAGGTTGCATACCGCAAGCTTGCCACAGCCGCCGCGGGTCTGCAAACAGGAGTTGATAAAAAATAGATAAATAATTTCAAAATATTATAACAAATATACTTGTTTTTTCATGGATTTGGCGTTATGGAGGTGACAGGCAGCCCGACATTTTTTTCGGGAAGATGGAAAAAGTGCTTGCTTTTGCTAATAAGATTTATTATCAATAAATCAACGAACGGAACACGACCTCCGCAACAACAAGCACAGCAACAGAGCCACGGCTCGGGAGACAGCATATGAAATCTTTGAAAGGTACCCAGACCGAGAAAAACATCCTGACCGCTTTCGCCGGTGAATCTCAGGCCCGCAACCGTTACGACTTCTTTGCTGCCAAAGCCAAAAGCGATGGCTACGTCCTGGTGCGCGACATCTTCCAGGAAACCGCCCTGCAGGAAAAGGAACACGCCAAGCGGCTGTTCAAGTTCCTTGAAGGCGGCGATGTGGAGATCGTGGGCGCTTTCCCCGCCGGCATCATCGGTGCCACCGAGGCCAACCTGCTGGCCTCCGCTGCCGGTGAAAACCACGAGCACACGGAAATGTATCCTTCCTTCGCCGCTGTGGCCGAAAAGGAAGGCTTCTCCGAGATCGCCGCTGTGATGCGCAGCATCGCCGTGGCCGAAGCCTACCACGAAAAGCGCTTCCTGGCCCTGGCCAAAGACATCAAGGAAGGCCGCATGTTCATGCGTGAAAAAGCCACCGTGTGGCGCTGCCGTAACTGCGGCTGCCTGGTGGAAGGCACCCACGCTCCCGAAATGTGCCCGGCCTGTGCCCATCCCAAGGACCACTTCGAAGAACTGAACTACACCTTCTAGTCCTTTCCTGACGTAGCCTGCCCGCTGCAGAATGGATACCCGGGGCCGCGGCATCAGCCGCGGCCCTTTTGCGCATCATGCAAAAAAGGCCATCCCTATGAAAGAGGATGGCCTTTTGCTGTCACGAAGGGCGTCCAGCCCTGTGCCGGGAGCGTGCGCGCCAAAGGGGACGCTTGGGGGATCCCGGCGGGGTGCGGCGTGCGAGGCCGCCCCGCCGGGCCACGGGATACGGGCCTTGCGGGCAGGCCATCGCAGGCCATGCCGCCGTCCGTGATCCCGATGCCCGGCATCACGGCAGCGCCGGAGACCGCCTCCACGCCACCGGTTTTTAGGGCAGGCGCGGTCCCTGGCCCGAAAACAGGTCAAAGTTGTTGCCCAGGCGTCCGGCGCCGTTGAGCAGGGTCTTGCCCAGGGAAAGGTAGTCCGTGCCGCTTTTGCTGCGCAGCTGGCGTTCCCTGGCCTGGGACCCCTGGGCGGCGTTGCGCTGGTTCCAGGCCTGGACCTCCTGATTGTAGGCGGCGCGCTCCCCCTGTTCCTCGATGGACAGGGCATCCAGCTCCCCTTTTTCCCGCAGGTCGAGCTGGCTGTCCAGGTGGCTGCCGCTGTCGATCTGCGCCCCCGAGGCCCCGGCCTGTGCCCGCTGCCTGCCGATCAGCAGGGCCGTCTCCTGCCGTTTGCGCACCGCCGCATCATAACTGTCGGCCCGGGCCTGTCCGGCTTCTTCCTCGGCCATGCGGGCATTTTCCTCGGCTATCTGCGCATTGCGCCGGGCCATGTCGGCGGCGAATTCCGCCTGCTTGCGCTGTTCTTCCTGACGGCTCACGGCACTCCAGGTGCCCACGGCCGTGCCGGCAAGGGTCACGGCGGCCCCCAGCAGGGCCGCGGTACTGCTGGCCACGGCCATCAGCGCAGCTCCTTGTGCCAGACGCTTTCCGTATGGCGGGCCCCCAGACGGCGATACAGGGCGTCACAGGGCCGGGAGGCCGGGGAACTGTACTGGATCACGTCCGCGCCGCGCTCCCTGAGCCCGGCCTCGGCCGTGCGCAGCAGATGCAGGACGGTCAGGCCCTTGCGGGCGGCCGGGGCCAGGTACAGGCCGTCCAGGGCGGCCAGACGCCTGCCCGGACGGTGCGGGCAGTCCGTGAGGGTGAAGGCGGCATAGCCCCGCAGGCGGCCGGAATCGTCCCGGGCCGTCACCACATGCAGCATGCCCAGGCGCTCCCAGCAGGCATAGCGTTCCGCGTCCAGCGCATAGGTCTGCGGGCCGTACAGGGCGGCCTCGCTCTCGTCCCAGTGGGCCTGCAGCAGGGGCGGCAGCTCCGGCAGCAGGCGGTCGAGCGCTTCCTGGCGACAATGGATCATGGTGCCTCCTTGGTTCATAATTCCGCAAATTCCACATCCAGGCTCAGGGCCAGCAGATGGAAGGGCAGGGGGCGTTCCTGCACCAGCCAGATGCTGGCCGAGGGGCTGTGCCCTCCGGCGGGCAGGAAATCCACATCGCCGCTGAAGGGCCGGCAGGCCTCGTCCCAGCGCCGGGGCAGGAAGGGAAGGTCGTAGAGCTCGTCGCGGCTGGTCCCGCAGCGGCCTCCCACGCTGCGGTACAGGCGCAGGCAGCAGCGGCCCAGCGCCCGTTGCCGTCCCAGGGTGCTGCCGGATTCACCGCTGCCCTCCACGGGCAGGGGCGACAGGACCGAGGCATAGGGCAGGCCCGCCTGGACGATGCGGGCGGCAAAGGGCAGCCGGATGCGGCCCTGCCGCACCACGCAGCCTTCCACGGGGCTCCCGTCCGCCAGCACGGCCAGGGTCTGGCCTTCCAGATGATCGAGCCCGCCTGCGTCGCTCCCCGCCTCTTCCCGGTGGAGGCTCAGACCGCAATCCACAAAGAAGGCTTCCTCCACAGGGTCGCTGTCCTGCCACTGGGGGGCCAGGCGTTCCAGACAGTAGCGGCTGCCGCCGTCCGCGTCCCGGCGGCGGACCACCAGCAGGAGTTCGTCGCTGTCCGGGCCGGAGATGCTGCATACGGACAGCACCTCTCCGGCCGTGGGATGGCGGCTCCAGCCCCAGATGTCGTGTTCCTTGAGATAGGTCAGGGCCAGCAGCAGGCCGTCGTCGCGCACGATCCAGAGCACGGACCCCGGTGTCTGCTGGTAGGCCCACTGGCGCAGGCGGTGGCCTTCGAACAGATGCGGCGCCAGGATGGAAAGGTCGTTGCCCGCGTAGCCGTCCTTTTCCAGCGAATAGAACAGGTCGCGCACATGGGCGCCGTGGCGCTGCACATGCAGGATGGCATTGCCGATGATGATGGGCGCCAGGCCCGCGCTGCCCCAGGAGGACTGGGCCGTGATGGTGATGTTGCCCGGGGTGATGGCGCTGCCGTTGCCGCCGGCCTTGTACTCGCTGCCCGAGGTGCCCAGCAGCAGGTCCCCGAAGCTGGCCGCCCAGGCGATGGCGTCGATGGAGCCGGAAGCGATGAGGTATTCCACCGGGTCGTCGTCCTGCAGGGGGCGGGACTTGCGGAAGTTCTCGAAATCCCCGCTGCGCGAAAGGTAGAAGGCCTGCGGGCTGTCGCGTGTGCCCGCCAGGACCATGCGCTGCTGGTGGAAGGCCACCACGGACGGGTTGTTGCCGCCGGCGAACGGGTTCCAGTCCTCGCGCGGGGTATCGGCGGTGTCGGCCTGATAGTTGTTGTCCGAAAAGGTCGTGCCGCTGCTGACGCCGATGAAGCCGTAATAGCCGGCCTCCTCCCGGTAGATGTTGTATTCCGTGGCGCCTTCCACGGCTGTCCACGAGATGTCCGTGCGGTTGCCCACCACCCAGTCGGAAGGGTGCTTGCCGCTGCAGCTGCCCGCCTCCGAGGCCAGCGACTGCTTGCCGTTGGCGTCCACGGCCACGATCTTGTAACGCAGCGTGTAGCCGAGCCCGGCGTCATCGTCGTTGTTGCCGCGCACGAACGTGCAGCCGGGGGCCCGGGGGGCGGGCAGGCTGCTGTTGAGGGCCACGGCTTCCAGCGTCCAGCGGTAGCCGTGGCTGCGGATGGCGTTCCCGGGCAGGGGGTCTTCCGGTCCGCTGTCCGTGCTGCGGACGAGCTTGTGCAGCGGGTAGGCCGTATGGGCCAGATAGACGGTATCCCCCACCTGGGCGGCGCAGATCTCCAGCAGGTGCCGGGCCTCGTAGGGCGTGGGCAGCGTGGGGATGATGCCCCCCTGCGTATCGAAGCCGTGGATGTCGGCGATGCGCAGGGAGTTCCCGGCAAGGACGAGCACGAAGTTCTGTTCCGCCAGGGCGTTGAAGCTGAAAGGCAGGAGCACGGCCTCGTCCTCAAGGCCGCCCAGGAACAGGGTGCCGGGGCGGCGGCGCACGTCGCCGTGCAGACCGGGCAGCATGTTCTCCATGCACTGCACGGAGCTGCTGTAGCGGGAAAGGTCATAGCGGGCGGCCAGGATGGGCGAGACCTCGCCGCCGGTGAAATTGTGCAGGGCTATGCGCATGATGCCTCGGCGATGCTGGAGGTGGCGGAACGGTCGCGGGAGGATGCCGCCTGCCCCGGGCTGTCGGCCTGGCCGTCGCCGCTTTCCGGCGCCACGGACAGCGGACGGTACACGGCCGGCATCCCGGCAGCATCCGGGGGCTGGTCCGCCAGGGCCGTCACGTCCTGCAGCACCTCATAGACGATGCCCCTGTGGACCAGGCGATAGCCCCTGGCGTAGGTCTGTCCGGCGGCCCATGTGGTGAACAGCCCTGCCTGGGCGAAGGTGGCGAACTCGGACGCGGCAAAGGCGCCCGTCTGCACCAGGTCCGTCTGCATGCGGGCCATGAGGATGGCAGACGACTGCGCTCTGGCTGCGGCAAGGGCCTGCGCGGCCGGGCCTTCTTCCGTGGCGGGACGGCGGGCTCCGGCTTCCAGCCGCTCTTTCTCCTCTTCCCACAGGGCCACGAAGGGGGCCACGCGCCCGGCGTAGTCCCCGGCGGCAAGCGCCTCGTTGGGCAGGCCGTGGCCGGGCTCCACATGGCCCGCGCCCTCGTGCCACTGGAGGGCGTGGAAGCTCTCTTTCCTGATGCTTTCCAGGTACAGGACCTCCCCGTCCACAGCGATGATGCCGTCGGACGGGATGACGGTGACATGTGCTTTCATGCTAGACCACCTTGATGAAGTAGTTCATGGCGAGATGCGGGTCGGTGTGCGTGCCGGAGACGGAGCCGGACAGGGGGTGCGTGTGGGAGCCGTTGCCGCCGGCGGCCTTGGTGTTGTAGGTCTTGCTGCCAGACTCGTACAAATCGTAGTCCTTGGCATTCGCGCTGTACTCGACCCGAAGCGGGGAACATGTGATGCCGTGGGCGTGACTGGGCATCTGTGCCGTGCTCAGGGTCGTGGCTCCGGTGCTGCCGGAAAGCTGCACGGCAATCTCCTCGCTGCCGCCGGCGCTGCCTTCGGGCTCGGCCTCGCTGGCGCCCCGGACATAGCGTCCGCGCAGGTCAGGCACCGCATCCCCCTTGCCGTCGCTCCCGCCGTCGCAGAGTATCCACTCTTCCCTGGCCCCGGACTCTCCCGGCATGATGGCCCGGCGGCCATCGCTGCCACCAAGAGTAGCTTTCCAGATGGGGACGGGCACAAAGGGCGGGAACATGTCCCAGCAGTCGGGCCTGGGCACCCAGCTCGCGTCCAGGGTGCCGTCCTCTCCGGCCTGGGGCACGGCGTGGGCCGCGGCCGTCACGCTGGCCAGCACGCTGCCGCGCTGCGTATCGTTAGCCTTGCGGACACGCAGGCTGCCGTCTGCTTGGAGTTCAAGGCCGTCCGCATCGCCGGTCTGGGGCATGACGCTGCCCAGGCTGGTGGGGGTGGCGATGGCCGCCGCCCCGGAGTCCCCCTTGGGGATGTCGAGATGCAGGATGCCGGTCTCCGGGTCATAGTCCCCGCTGGCGGGCAGGCCGGGATCGAGCGTGGCCACCTCCACCTGCAATCCCAGGATGGACGCGGCGCTCTGGGCGGCCCTGTCCTCGCTCCCTGCCGCGTCCGCCGCGCTCCGGCTGGCTGCCGTGGCGCTTTGGGAGGCGGCAGCGGCACGGGCGGCGGCTTCCGTCCGGCTTTGGTCGGCCTCCTCCGCCGCAGTCGCGGCGGCCTGTTGGCTGGCGGCGGCCTGCGAAGCGCAGGCGGCCGCGGCGGAGCCGCTTTCCCGGGCAGCAGCGGCACTGGCCCGGGCGGACTTTTCCGCCTGCAGGAGCTGTTCGGCCATCATGACCGGGTCTTCGTCGCTGGTGGGAGGCAGGATGACTGCCCGCTGGAGCTGCTCCAGCAGCTGCTGTCGTTCGGCCGTGGCCCTGTCCAGGCCCGTCTCGATGACTTCGGCATCGAAGCGGGTCCCGGACACCAGGTCGATCTGCTGTTCGAACGGCATGTCGCGGGTGATGGCCAGCTTCCAGCCCGCGGGCAGGGGCGCGCCGTCGTGGAGATAGGTCACGCTGCCGCCGTTGTCGTCCAGACGGGCGCTCCAGCCGACGGCGGGACGGCTGCTGCCGTCGGGACCGGTGAGGGTGACGGCCAGCTGTTCCGTTCCCCAGACCTTGAAGGAAAAAGGAAAGTCCGTGGCCGTGGCGTTGCCTTCGAACAGGGCACGGCCGGGACTGTAGGGCATGGTCATGCGAACTCCCGGAAAAAGGGCGGACATGGAAGACCGCCGCAAGGTGGAGGATGCGGACAGGCAAAGGGCTGCTAACGGGCCTGCAACCAGCTGTCGGGCAGGGGCAGGGGACGGCGTTCACTGGCATCGGACTGCCGGGCCTGGGGCAGGCTGGCGCTGTAGAGCTGCTCCAGTTCCGCGATCTTCTGGCTGTTGCTCTTGAGCAGCGGTGCCGCCAGCAGGCAGGCCAGCTTTCGGGCCAGCATGTGGGCGAAAAGGTCGTCGAACTGGTGGCAATGGCGTACGTCTTCCGTATAGAGCAGCAGGGCCCGGCTGGCGCTGGTGAGCAGGATGGTGGCATCACCGGCGGGGTCCCGTGCCAGACAGAAGGGGCGCGGCAGCAGGCCTTCGTGCCTGACTTCGTGCGCCTTGAGGCAGGCCCCGGGCAGGGCGTAGGCAAAGCGGTATTCCTGCTCGAAACCCGCGGGCAGGGCCACACGGGCCAGCCAGGCCCGGCGCTGGGCAAAGGCCCAGGGGTAGTCCCGCAGGGCCTGTCGCCGGGCGCTGTCCCAGTACAGGCGGCATTGCAGGGCCTCGGGCGTGTTCTCGTCCTCGGCGGCGATGCTGCGGGCGCCCAGAAAGCCCAGGGCCCGGTTCCAGATGGCTATCTGGGTCAGGGTGTCCATATGTTCTCCTTGTGATGGCCTCAGGCATGGGGGCACGGCTGTGCCCCCATGATGCCGGGCCCGCGGGACAGGGCGTCCGTCCCGCGGCCCCGGAAGGAAACGATCTTTGTCCGACGGTTGCGGGGAGGGTGCCGTATCCTGTGCGGATGCCCGGGCATCACGGCGGCCCGGCGCCATCCCGCCCAGGGGCTTAGCGAACGCGCAGTTCCTTCTCGTAGGGGAAGTCCTCCTCGCGCAGCAGGGCCGCGAAGATGTGCCCGTCATGGCTGCCGCTGCCGGCCGGGGCCAGCTTGAGGCGCAGCCAGTTCTTGCGCACGGCCTGGGGCACGAAGCGCCAGCCCAGGCGTGCCCCTTCGTCCAGTTCCTCCCCCGGGACGCTGATGGCGGCTCCGGGCACGTCCTGCCATTCGCCGTCGGCGCTGTCGGCCTCCTGCAGGGTCAGGGCCAGCGAGGTGGTCTGTTCTTTGGCGAAGCCCCTGGTCACGGAAATGCGCAGCGGCATGGGTTCCATGCGGCCGGGCAGACGCAGGGCCGTGAGGGGCACGGCCTTGCCGGTGCTTTCGGCGGTGAGGGGGCCTTCGAAAAGGATGCAATGACTGTCGATGATGGCCATGAAGACTCCTTGTTTCCTGAAAAGTGCATGGGGGACCGTATGACGGTCGTGCGGACAGGGCGGAGGCGGCGCCGGAAGGCGTTCCCCCGGGCACGAGGGAGTACGGGGGAAGGCCCCGCGTGCCCGGGCGGCGCCATCCCCCGGGGGATCGTGCCGGGAGCAGGGATCCCGGCGGCAGCGGGCGCCGCAGGGCAGCCCTTCCCCCGGTCGTGCGCTCCTAGATGGACGCCTCGTCCGAGGCGATGGCATCGCACTGGCGCACGGGGCGGCCGTGCAGCACGGGCACGGCCCTGGCATCGAAGAATTCGCCGTAGTGCAGCTGCACCTGCCCGGCGTCGGAGTTCTGGAGTTCCAGCGCGGTGAGCACGTCGGCGTTGGCGTACCAGACGGCTTTCCGGCGCAGATGCTGGGGCATGCGGTTCTTGGCTTCGATGGTCAGCTTCTGCAGGTCCACGAAACCTTCCTCGCCCTTGCGCTTGCCCAGCGCGGCCACGGGCACGTTGGCGATGCGCACCACCCCGCGCCAGTCGCGCACGGCCAGACCGCAGCGCCAGTTGTATTTGTCGCCCGTGACCTGATATTTGCGGCCGTTCCCGTCCTGTGCCATGTAGGTCTTGAGGTCCTCGTGGGAAAGGCCGCCGCGGCTGCCCTTGGGATAGATGCCGTGCACGGACTGCGGCCCCCAGGAGACCAGCCAGAGCGAGGTGCAGCCGCCGTCGCGGCCACCGGCATCCAGCACGTTCTCGGCATCGCTGGCCGGGTAACGCATGGCCAGGCCGTTGAATTCGTCGGGGTTGCGGTTGCTGTCGCCGTAGAACAGGGTGCGGGCCACCTTCTGGCGCATGGCCTCGGCAAAGGCGATGCCCTCGCTCATGCGGAAGGAACGGTCGCGGTCGCCGTACAGGCGGATCTCTTCCACATCCAGTTCCATGATGGCCTCAAGGATGCCGCAGCCTTCCTTGACCTGGCTCCACTGGGACTTGGCGGGCGGCGTGCCCTGATAGAGGCGGCGCCAGTACACGGCGGGCAGGCCGGTGCGGATGCGCGTCAGATGGCCGTCGGACTGGTTGGCTTCCATCCAGGGCACGTCATCCATGATGTCGTTGGTCTTGTTCATCAGCTCGATGATCTGGCCGGCCTTGTCGCCGCGATAGAACTGCTCCATTTCGGCCAGCGTGGCCACAAAACCCAGAGTGGCGGACATGAGGTCTCCTTGGCAAAGGTGGTCGGGGAAGGGCCGTCACCGGCCCGGTATGAAAAGGCGTAACAGGGAAATATGCGTTGTGTCGGCCCGGAGCGCGAGGCAGCCGCCGGGACCGGCGGGAGAGGGAAAACACGGCAGGGGCCGCACGGACTGGAGTCAGGGACGTCGCCAGCCCGGGCGTCCTTTCTGGCAGGGGCGGCCCTCCCCCAAAAAACATGCTGCGGCCGGCGTTGACACGTCCCAGGGCAATGGCCCGGAGTGCCCCGGTCAGGAGGGGCAGCGCCGCGCCCGGCGCCGTCAGGGACGCTGCGAGCTCCAGCCCGCGTACATGCGCTCTTCCAGGGGCGGCAGGCTGCCGCCGCCTTCGCTGCCGGGCAGGCTGTCCTCCAGCAGGCTGTCGGCCAGTCGGCTGAAAAAGCGCAGCACGGCCGGATGGTTGCCGTAGCCGCTTTCTTCCAGCAGGCGGCCGATGCTCTTGTCCGTGTCGAAGCGGTCCAGGGCCAGCTGGGCCCGGGCCACGGTGGCTGCCAGATGCTCGCCGCCCAGCTGCGGATCGTCGGCCACTTCCTGCCGCCATTGCTCCACCTGCTGCTGCCAGCGGGCACGGCGCAGGGCATCGGTCTGGCGCAGATGGGCCTCCAGCCGGGCGGTCTCACCGGCGGCGGGCTGCTTTTCCTGCCCCTCGGCAGCTGCCTGGCCGGGGGCTGCGGGCTGGCCTTCCTCCGGGCCGCTGCCCAGCAGGGGCGCCGCAGGGGGCGTCCCTCCCTGGTCAGGGGGCAGGCCGTAGAGGCCGCTTTCCGGCCGGGGGGCCATGCCGCCTTCGTCAAAGATCGCTTCCGTTTCGGGCATCGTCTTCCTCCTGTGTCAGAAAAAGTCGGGGCAGGTGGGAGGGATCGGCCTCCCGCAAAAGGCGCAGCACGGCCACGCCCACATGGCGGCGTCCCTCCTCCCAGTAGATCTGTCCGGTCGGGGTCCCCGGGCCCGGACAGGCGGCGCTGAAGCAGCGCCCGGCCTGCAGCAGCCAGCGCAGCAGGTCGCGTCCTTCCACCGAGGTCATGAGGTCGTCCACGGCCCGGCACAATCCGGTCCGCCAGCGCTGCTGGGCCGGAGAAGCGGGGGCAGCGTCCCCGGCCGGAAAAAGCCGGTCATCGTGCGTCATGCCTGTCCTCCCGGGGGCGGCGTCATGCCGTTCGGCTGTTGCGGCCGCAGGGCGGGGGAAGCCCCGGCGGCCAGGTTGGCCAGTACCTGCAGGACGGAGCTCTTTTCCCCTTCCACGGTCAGGCCGCTGTCGGCCAGGGTGTGGCCCAGGTCGGCGGCCTTCTGCAGCAGTTCCAGCTGCTGTTCCGCCTGCCGCGCCTCCTCGCGTCCGGCCCGCATCCGGGCCCGTTCCTCGCGGGGGCGGGTCAGGTTCGCGGGCAGGCCGAGGCTTTGGGCATAATTGTCCAGCAGGTTGTCCACATCCACGCTGTCCAGGGCTTCGGGCCAGGCCGAGGCCGCCTTGAGGGTCAGGGTCAGATACTGGTCCGTGGCGCTGATGCCCACCAGTTTCTGGGCCTGCGCCAGCAGGGAGACGAATTCCACCTTGAGGTGGCGTCCGCTCAGCTCCGGCGGGCAGGGCGGCAGCATGTCCAGGGCCAGCATGAGCCGGAAGGTACGGTCGATGAGCGGTATCAGCAGCTCGTCGTGCAGGCGTTCCAGCACGGGGCCGATGAGCAGCAGCTTCTCTTCCTCGCGGGCGGCGATCTCGCTGGCCGTGACCTTGCTGCGTCCTTCCAGGATCAGGCGGAACAGATCATTGTAGAGCCCGGCCCGTATCTGCTGCTGCACGGCTTCCATGGCGGAACGGGCCTGGGCCAGATCGGGCTTGACCTGCAGCAGGGGCGTGGCCACGGGCTGGCTCTGCCCGGGCAGGCTGTCCACGAAGTTGATGCCGCCGGGCGTCAGGTCGAGCCCCACGGAGCGCAGGCCCGCATGGACGCTCATGGGCGGGTCCACGGCCTTGTGGATGGCCTTGAGCGTGGTGATGCCCATCTGTTGCAGCATGCGGCAGTCGGGCAGGGCATCCATGGCGGGCGAGCGGCCGTAGACATCGTTGGCCGCCACGTCCCAGCGCGGACCGAAACCGGGAAAGCCCAGGAAGCCGGATTCCTTCAGGGGCACGACCTGTCCTTCCCGGCCTTCCAGCCAGTAGACCGATGCCCAGGGCATGTGGCATGGCCCCGCCAGCCGGGGGAGGCGTTCCGTGCGCGGCAGTACGGCATGGATGACCGCATGACGCTGGTCCGGCGTGCGCCGGGCCGCCAGCCGCAGGTTTTCCGGCAGGGCCTCCGGGCCGAAGCTCTGCACCATCTGGCGCAGGCTCATGTGCATGCGGTGGAAGACCGTATCCACCCGCCGGGCCGCGTCCGTATCCAGCACGTACTGTCCGGCGCAGAGCGGCACGAAGCGGAAGCCGTGGCGCAGGTCGGCCAGCTCGAAGACGAAGGCCGTGCCGAAGGTCCCCAGTTCCGCATAGATGGTGTGCATGGCGTTGTAGAAGTTGCAGCGCTGCAGCACCACACGCATGCGGGCCTCCACCTCATCCAGATAGCGCTGGCCCGCGTGGCTGCGCGAAAGGTCGGGGTCGTCCAGGGCCAGCCGGAACCAGGGCCGGGCAGGGCTGGTCATGCCGCCCTGCAGGCCGGCGGCCAGGGTCCGCATGGCCAGGATGCCCGTGGCATCCACCAGTGAGCGGTTGAGCAGGGGGCGGTCGTCCAGGCTGTCGCCGGTACGGAAACGGGTGGGCAGAAAGTGCCCGGCCAGACTCTCCCAGGCCGTGTCCCAGGGCGAACGCCGTTCCAGCAGGGCCCGGTAACGCCGGGCCAGGGCCGGGACGCGCAGGGCAAGGCGATCTTCGGCTTCCGGCCGTTCCGCCGCGGGAGCCGGGGGGCCCTGACGCGCTGCCCCCAGCAGGGCCCGCATCACGGGGCGCTGTGCCGGACGCATCCTACTGCCCCAGCAGGGTCTTGCCGCGGTTCTCCTGCGAGGCCAGCGGCGTGGTGTGTATGGAGGCCCGGATGCCCGCGGCCTTGCTGGCCTTGTCCTTCTGGTTCTGGCGGGCGGCCGTGGCCGCTTCGGTGACGGGTTTGGGCGTGGCCGCCTTGGGGGCGGGCTGGACTTCCGGTACGCTGGGGCTGGAGGATCCTCCGAATCCCATATGTCCTCCTTGGGGATGAAGGTTGGTTACTGAGGGGCCCTGGGGCCGGACGGTGATGCGGCAACGGCATGCTCCAGGGTCTCCGGCGTGCAGAGCAGCTGGATGCCGTCCACATGGACGCCGCGCCGGGCCAGCCAGCAGGCGGCGGGCAGGCGCCCCGTGATGACGAAACCGCAGGCCGTGGCCAGATGCCAGGCATGGCGGTTGCTGACCGGGCACAGGCCCCAGAGGGCGCTGGTCCCCGTCTGCCGGAAGACCCGGCGGAAGGCGGCGCGGGCCAGCGGCACGGCCAGCGGAAAGGCCGGGCGGAAGACCGTGAAGTCGAATTCCCGGACCTGTCCCCGCCAGGGGCTGAACAGCCCGCAGGCCAGGACCGTGCCGTCAGGGGCCGTGGCCTGCAGGAGCAGACGGCCGGGGGCACTGACCAGACGCAGCCAGTCCTCTTCCCGGGGATCGGCCCAGGCATACATGGCGCAGCCCGTGAGCCCTTCCCGGCACATGCGGGCGAAAAGGGCTTTCCGGCCCGCATCGTCCCGGACGGCGTCCAGACGGAAAGCGTCCTGCACGCCGGCCTGGCCGCAGTGCCGTGTTTTCGTGTGTTCCATACGGGCTCCTGCTGTTTGCGGTGTCACGGAAGGGGATGAACGCGGGCCACCACCGGCGGCCGCGACGCCGTCCCGGAACGAAAGCGGAGCGGCAGTATCGCGGGGCTCCCCCCTGTCCCGGCGGGTCTCCCGGTATGGCCGTTGCCGCGGGCGATCCCGGCGACAGCTCCCCCCGGCCATGCCGTTGCCGCGGGGAGGGACAGGGCCCCGTTCATCGTCCCAGCCCCAGCACGTCATAGCTGATGCGGGCCCGGGCCGGGGGCAGGGGGGGCTCCAGAGGACGGAAGCCCGTGACCGCGTAGCGCAGCGCATCGGCGGCGTGGCTGGAGCCGTCATGCAGCGGGCCGGAGGAGAACTGTTCCTGCCGGGGCCGCCATTGCCGCCGGTAGGAGCGCAGGGCCGCCAGCCCGGCGGCACAGTGGCGGCTGTCGAACCAGAGCCGGGGCAGGGCGCGGCGCACGGCATCGATGCCGTCGGCCAGCGGCAGGGACGGGGCGATGCCGAAGCGGATGCCCAGGCGGGCGGCGCTCTCCAGACGGCTCTGGCCCGTGCCCAGCTCCCGCACCCGGATGTCGTGCGGGGCCAGATGGCGGCCGTAACAGAAGCCGCGTCCCGCGATGCCGTCGGCTGCGGCCGTCCCTTCCGGCCGGGCCTTGGCGGCCAGCACGGCCGCGTAATGGGCCAGGCCCTCGCCGCTGGCCTCGTAATAGTCCAGCATGCGCCAGGCGCCGGAGGGCTCCACCTGGAAGAACCAGATGGCCGTGGCGTCGTCCATGCCCAGGTCCCAGGCCGTATGCACGGGCAGGTCGGGGCTCACCGGCAGGGGACAGATGCGTCCCGCCAGATCGGCGGCATCCAGCAGGGCGGCATAATAGGCCCCGCGCACAGCGGCGGCGAAGGAACATTCGAATTCCTGCCGGTACTCGGCCTCGCTCATGCCGCGGCGGGCGGCGTCCAGCTCGGCCTGCGGCAGGTAGCCCGTCTGCGAGGCCGGGAAGCGGAAGCGTGACCAGCCCTCCGCCGCCCCCAGACTGCCCGCCAGCTGCCAGACATCATACAGCAGGTTGCCACAGCCCTTGGGCGTGCCGCAGAACAGGGCCCGTCCCTGCCGGTCCGCCAGCGCGGGGCGCAGGATCTGGCTCCAGACTTCGCGGGGCATGTCGGCGGGCTCGTCCAGCACCAGATCATCCAGATACAGGCCGCGCAGGGCCTGGGCGTTGTCCGTGCCGTACAGGCGGATGCGCGCGCCGTTGGGCAGGTCGCAGCGCAGTTCGCCTTCATGGAAGCGGGTGCCGGGGATGACGCCCGCGAAATGCCGCAGATAGTCCCAGGCCACGGCCTTGGCCTGCCCCAGATAGGGGGCGGCGTAGGCGGCGCGCCAGTCCGTCCGGGAGGTGCGCAGGGCCGCCCGCAGCAGGTCGTTGACGGCAGCCACGGTCTTGCCGAAACGGCGATGGCAGAGCAGCACGCAGAAGCGGGTGCGCTGCTGGTGGAAGCGCCACTGCAGGGGGCGCGGCGCATAGGGGATGATGCAGGGCGTTTCCATGAGGGGCTCGGCGGGGTTCAGGTTCATGAAGGGCCGTCTTCCGGCTCCTGCCCGGCCCAGATGATGCGCAGGGGCGCGGGCGGCTTCCGGTCGCCGTCCTGTGGCGCGCCCTCCTGCTCCAGCGTGCGGGCAAGGGCGTGCAGTTCCTTGATCTCTTTGACGATGTCGATGCTTTTTTCCGAAACGTCGGCCGTGTCGAGGTGTTCGGTCAGGCGTTGCAGGCGCTCGTGCAGGGCTTTTTCCAGGGCTTTTTTCCGGCGGCGTACCGGCATCACTGCACCTCCCGGGGAGGACGGCAGCGCAGCAGGGCGGGCAGGGCGGCGCCGGGCAGCTGCTGCCAGCGGTCCTCCTGCCGTTCCAGGTGCCGTTCCAGACGTTGCAGCAGACGTTCCAGGCCGTAGAAGCGCGCTTCCTGGGCCTGCAACTGGCTGTGCAGGCGGCCTGCCTCCTCCCGCAGGGCGCGCACCTCGTCCGCCAGGGGCGTCAGGAGCTCCCGTTCCTGTGCCAGAGCCTGTTCCAGCAGATCGAGACGGCGCAGCCACAGGGCTTCCCGCTGCTGTTCGTCCTGGCGGCAGCGCAGATGTTCGGCCCGGGGGACGAAGCTGCGGCGCAGGCTCCACAGGGCCCAGAGCAGCAGGCCCTGAACTAGGGCCAGCAGCAGGGGCAGGAGCGCGGCGGGCAGATGGGTGGTCATGGGCGTCTCCGTGGTTCAGAAGGGCAGGCCCAGCATACCGGCCAGCAGACTCAGGATCTGGTCCAGGGCCGGGGGCGGCAGGTCATCCAGCAGGTCGGGGGCCAGCAGGGGCAGGAGCAGCAGGCGCACGGGCACTTCCCAGCAGAAGAGCAGGGCCAGCACCCAGCCCAGGAAGGAGCGCCACAGGCGCAGCACGCTGGAAGGGGCCTGTTCCGTTTCCCGTTCGTTGAGGCGTATCTGGGCGGCCAGCAGGTCCCGCCGTTCCCGGCTGCTGCCTGCCAGGTCGCGCAGCAGCCGGCCGCCCAGGTCGCGCAGCAGGTCCCACATCACTGCGCCTCCCGTTCCAGATCGGCCAGATGCTGGTGCAGGGCCTTCACCCTGTTGCGCCAGCCCGTCAGGAAGACCTTCATGGACGGACGGGACGCGGCCAGACGCCGGTAGAAGGCGTCCCGCAGGCGCAGGCTGCTCCGGGCCGCGTACCAGTCCAGATGCACGTCGGCCAGCGCGTTGGCCAGTTCGCGGGTGTCCGGGCCCATGATGCCGTCCTCGGTGATGGGGGAATAGTGGTCGAGCTGGGTCTCGCCCGTGGCGTTCATGGCTTCCTGCAACTGCTTCACGGCCCGGCTGGCGCCCATGTTGACCGCACCGTCATAGAGCGTGACGGCCAGCGGCAGGGGCAGGCGGTCGCAGCCCAGGGCCTCCCAGAAATGCCTGCGGAACAGGCGGGCCGCCTGCTCCCTGGTGCAGGCGCGGATGTCGTCGGCGTCGATGTCGCCGTCATGGTCCAGATCCAGGCTGAAATAGTCGCAGTCCGGGCCCGTGCGCCGGGGGCAGGTGGCGCATTGCCGGGCGTCGCGCAGGCAGCGCTCCCTGGCCTGCCGGGCCAGATCCGTGACCCAGCGCAGGGAGATGCCGTGATTGGTGATGCCGCCGGGATCGGCTTCATGGTCGGAAAGGCCGCCTTCCCAGCGGGCCGTGAACGTATGGGCCAGAGTGAAGTTGTCGCGCATATGCCCTCCTGCGTGGTGGTGGCGTGATGGCGGGGCGGTGCCGCCCCCGTGAGGCCACCATGCCGGAAAAGGGCGTGGGCGTAAGTTTGAAGGATTTCAGCAGGCGGGGGAAAGGCTCCCGGAAAGGAAGAACATGAGAAAGGGGCGGCGGGGGCCGCCTGGGGAGCGGAGGACGCGGAAGGCGGGGACGCGCAGGAAGGAATACGGTGCCGGATCGCGGGGATGTCCCGTCTTCCCGGGGGGCTGTCCACCGCACGGGGCAGGCCGCGGACAAAAAACGGGAAAGGCCGCAGCCTTTCCCGTCCGGCCTGAAAGGGAGATCGGGGATCAGCTCCGGAGGGGGGCGCCGGGTCCCTCGGGGACTTCGGCCGGCAGTTCCGCCTCCTGCTTGAGCAGCTGCCAGACGCGCCGGTCCGTGATGCCGTAACGGCGGGCCAGGAAGCGCACCTCGGCATTGCTGGAGGTCCCGGCGGCCGTATGGCGGCTGAAGGCGCCGAGCAGCTCCCGCTGGCGTACCTGGCGGGCGAGACGGGCGCAGCGGGGGATGTACAGACAGGTGCCGCCATAGGCAGCCAGCAGGCGGCGCAGGGCGGGCCCGGGCAGCAGGGCGCGCAGCGGATGCCCTTCCGCCGGGAAGCGGCGGGGGATGCGCAGGGTCAGGCCGCCGCAGCGGCGCAGGAGCGCATGCAGGGCGGCATCGTCTTCCAGCACCAGGCGCAGCAGGCGCACGCTTTCGGGCAGGAGGGGCAGCAGGCTGTCCCAGTCCGGGGAGGCAGGCAGCGTGTCGTGTCGCCGGCAGGGCAGGGCCGGCCCGCCGCTACTGGACCACATGGCGGGCCTCCGGGGCCAGGGGCCCGAGGGGGTGCAGGGGGGCGCGCATCCCCGGGGACCGTCCCGTGTCGTCCGGCGGCCGTCCGGTGGTGCGGGGCACAGGGACCGTCATGGCTTCCGGGGCGGGAGGCACGGCAGCGCCGGACCGCCGGGGGCCGGTCTGCATGTCTTCCAGCATGCGGGCGATGCGGCGCAATTGCTCCGCGGCCCAGAGCAGGGAACCCTCGGCGGGCTCCTCCTCGCTGCCGGTGTGCTGCGTCAGGAGACGCTGGAACTGTTCCAGGGATCGTGTGTTCATGTCGGCTACTCCCTTTCTGAGGATGGGCACGGGGTCCCGCGCCGGATGGCTGCGGAAAAGTTGTGCTGTCCAAAAGTTTTCTTTTGCCCTGAAAAGGCAGGCCCTGCCCGCTGTATCCATTGCCATTAGTTACAGGTTGTTCTATGTTTGACAGCAGCCATAGCCGTACTATTTACATGTTTTCTTTTTTCAATCAAAGGAAAAATTTTTAACTTTTCTTTTAAAAACATTTAATATATTGTTTTTAATGAATAAAATTTTTTGGAGCGCACATGGAAGCCAAAAATAGATTTTCCTTTATTTCAACACAGGGCTTTGCCGACCGCCTGCGCCGTCGCCGCCTTGCCCTCGGCCTGCGCAAGCAGGACCTAGCCGCGCAGGTGGGGGTCAGCCTGACCACCATCCAGCAGTATGAGAACGGCCAGCTGCCCAAGGGGGAGTTCGCCGTCCGGCTGGGGGCCGCCCTGCGCTGCTCGCTGGACTGGCTGCTGGCCGGACAGGGGAATGTGGAAGGGGCCCTGCAGGAGCAGTGGGCCGGTCTGGTCATGGTGCCCATGGTGGAGGCGCGCCTTTCCGCCGGGACGGGGAGTTTCGAGACCAGCGCCGACGTGGTGCGGCACTATGCCTTCCGCGAGGATTTTTTGCGCCGCAAGGGCAGTCCGTCGCACATGGCCCTGCTGCGGGTCTCCGGCGACAGCATGGAGCCGCGCATCTGCCACAACGACGTGGTCCTTGTGGACCAGAGCCAGAAAGACCCGGTGCCCGGCCGCATCTATGCCGTGAGCGTGGAGGACCTGGTCTACCTCAAGGTGGTCAATGCCATGCCGGGGCGCCTGATCCTCAGCAGCTACAATCCCGCCTATCCGCCCATCGAGGCCTGCACCACCGACCAGCTGGCCGACCTGGTGCGCATCGTGGGGCGGGCGGTCTGGGTGGGGCGTGAGCTGGATTGACGGCGCGGCCTGCGGGCAGGGGGCGATGTTGTCAAAACATAGTAAAAAACTTTATTTTTTTATTATGTAAAATCACTAGGATAACAAAAAATATCCGTGATGCAGGCGTTTTTTCGGCCTTCGCTGACACTTTGCTGACAGCCGCAGGCGCAGTGTGGAGATGCGGACAGGGGCCTGTCCGCCGGAGCCGGTGACGCAAGGCCGCGCCCCGACCCCCGATAGTTACGGCTGGCGGCCATGCCGCCAAAGGAGATACCCATGCGTCTGCTGCTTTCTTGTGTGATGGTTCTGGCTCTTGCTTTCCCTGTCATGGCTGCCCAGGGCGGCTTCCAGGGACCGGGACAGGCTTCCGGCGGTTTCCAGGGACCCACGTCCGGCGTCCAGGCCGATACCGTGGCCAAGGCCCTCAAAGCCTGGGACGATGCGCCGGTGATGCTGACGGGCCACATCGTGGAACGTGTGGCCGGCAGTGATGACAAGTACAATTTCCGTGACGCCACGGGCACCATCGTGGTAGAGATCGACCATGAGGTGTTCGCCGGACGCACGGTGACGCCCTCCGACCGGGTGCGCCTTTCCGGCAAGCTGGACAAGGAGATGATGGATCCCACCAAGGTCGACGTGAAGGTCCTGGAAATCCTCAAGTAGTCTAGTCTGACAGGCGGGCCGTGCGCCACCGGCGGACGGCCCGCCAGCGGAGTCGTGATGCGAATTGTTTCTGTGCTGCTTCTGCTGGCCGCCGGCCTGCTGCTGCTCCCGCCGGGTACCGGTGCGGCGGGCTTCGTGGGCCCCGGCGTCTCGCCGACGCTGACCCGCGCGGCCGACGTGCTCAATGCCTGGGACGACGCCCCGTGCGTCCTGGAAGGCCACATCCTGGAAAAGATCCCCCGCAAGGACCGTTATCTTTTTGAGGACGGGAGCGGCCGCGTGGTGGTGGAGATAGAACACGAGACCTTCGGGCACCTGACGGTCACCCCGCAGGACAAGGTGCGCCTGGTGGGGCATGTGGACTGGAGCTCCAAGCATCCCAATGAGGTGGAGGTGGACGCGCTGGCCATCATCCCGTGATGTTCCGGCCCTGCGGGGCCTTTTTGACGGCGGTCCGTCCGCCGGTTTTTCCATCCTTCAGGGGGCGCACGGCGCCCCGTCCTTTTTTGCGGAGGTGCGCATGGTGCCTGTCTCTGTCCTGCTGGTGGAAGATAACGAGGACATCCTCGCCAACCTGTACGCCTATCTGGAGCCCCTGGGCTATGAACTGGATTGCGCCCGCAACGGCCGTACGGGCCTCGAGATGGCGGCGTCCGGCCAGTTCGACCTGGTGGTGCTGGACATCATGCTCCCCGGCCTGGACGGCATCAGCCTGTGCCGCGCCCTGCGCGGGGAACACGGCGTGCAGGTGCCGGTCATCATGCTGACGGCCCGCGATACCGTGGCCGACCGCGTGCTGGGCCTGGACGCCGGGGCCGACGACTATCTGGTCAAGCCCTTTGCCCTGCGCGAGCTGGAGGCCCGCATCCGGGCCCTGCTGCGGCGGGGCCGCGCGCAGGAGAACGCCCAAGGCGGCGAGCTGCGGGTGGACGATGTCTGCATCGATGTGGCCGGGCACCGGGTCACGCGGCAGGGCCGCGAGGTCAGGGTGAGCCCCACGGGCTTCCGCATCCTGTGCGAGCTGGCGCGCCGGGCTCCCGCCCTGGTCCGTCGCGAGGAGCTGGAGCGCCGCCTCTGGGGCGACGACCTGCCCGGCGGCAGTGCCCTGCGGACGCACATCCACGAACTGCGCCAGCATCTGGACAAGCCTTTCGGCAGCCCCGTGCTGCACACCATCTCCCATGTGGGCTACCGCCTTGGCCGTGAAGAGGAGCCGGAGGCGTGAGCGGCGGCTCGTCCATCCGGCGGCGGCTGCTGGTCGCGTTCATGCTGCTGGCCGCCGGCCTCGGCCTGACCATGGGCATGGTGGGCCTGCTCTCCTATGACAGGCTGGGCACCCATCTGGTGGACTGGTACGCGCGTCCGGTCATGAATGCCCTCATCGAGGCCGAGGAGCGCTCGCGCCGCGCCGAGGACAGGGGACGGCACAACAATCTGGTCTACGGGGCCGATCTGGCGGGCCTCATGGATCTGCAGTTCCGGGTGGGCAAGCAGATCCCCCAGGCATGGCGCACGCTGGACCCCGGCCTGCATTTCTTCGACCGCATGGAGAATTTCGTCTTCCTTGAGGAGCACAAGGGCGTGCGCTACGCCCTGAGCGGGCACACGGGCCTGCTGGTGACCATCAAGGCCCAGCTGACCCGGGTGCTGGGCCTGTGCGCGGGCCTGGGCCTGGCCGTGGCGGCCCTGCTGGCCTTCCTGCTCAGCCGGAGGCTCACGGGGCAGCTGACCGCGCTGACCCGCACCGTGTCCCGCGGCTCTGTGCCCCGTGCCGGTGACGACTATCCCGGCCTGCCTCCGTTGCCGCAGGTGGCCCTCAATGACGAGGTGGGCGTGCTGGCCCGGGCCATCGCCAGCCGCGAGGAGGCCCTGCGCCGTTTCGTCCAGCGCGAAAGCTTCTTCACCGGTGATGTGAGCCACGAGCTGCGCACCCCCCTGACCGTCATGCAGGGCGGGCTGGAGGTGCTGGAACTGCAGCTGGAGCGCCTGCCCGGCGCCGAACGCTGCGCGCCCACGGTGGAGCGCCTGCAACGCACGGTGCACGACATGTCCGCCACGGTGGGCGTGCTTCTGCTGCTGGCCCGCCGCCCCGAGAACATCGAGCTCGAGCCCGTGGATCTGGCCCTGCTGGTGCGCGAGACGGCCCAGGGGCAGGACTGCTTTTCGCTGGACCTTCCCGAAAGCCGGGAAGTGCAGGCACAGCCCGCCCTGGCGGGTATCGTCGTCAAGAATCTGCTGGACAATGCCCGGCTTTACTCGGAAAATGGCCGCGTTGCCGTGCACCTGGACGGACATGCGCTCCAGGTGTGCAATGCGGGGCGCATCCCCGAGGATATGGACATCTTTGCCCGCGGGGTGCGTGCCCGTGTCCGGGGGGACGCCACGCCGGGCGGCAGCGGTCTGGGCCTGTCGCTGGTGCGTCGCGCCTGCGAGCATCTGGGCTGGTCGGTGAGCTACCGGCACAGCGGAGAAAACGAGACACTGTTCGAGGTGCGTTTCGTGCCGGACAGTGATGGAGAACATGTGTGAAGATCAGCATGAGCAAGGGCCGCCTGCTGGCCGTACTGGCCCTGCTGCTGGGCTGCGCGCTGCTCTGGCGGGGATTTTTCGAGCCCGGCAGGCAGCGCGGCATGCCGCAGGACACGCCGCCGGTGCGCGTGGCCACGGCCCTGGCGCAGGACATGCCCCATTTCCTCAACGGGCTGGGCACGGTGGAACCGTCCAGCGACGTGCTGGTGACCAGCCGGGTGGACGGGCATCTGCAGCGCCTGCATTTCACGGAAGGACAGTTCGTCCGCAAGGGCGACCTGCTGGCCGAGATCGACCCCCGGCCCTTCGAGGCCGCCCTGGGCGAGGCCCGCGGTGCCCTGGCCCGCGACACGGCCCAGCTGGAGAACGCCCGCCGCGACCTGGGCCGCTATGAAAAGCTGGTGAGCGGCGGCCATATCGCCCGGCAGGAATACGACAACCAGCGCGCCCTGGTGCGCCAGTACGAGGGCACGGTGCAGTCCGACAGGGCCGCCGTGGATTCTGCGGCCCTGCAGTTGCAGTACAGCCGCATCACGGCCCCGGCCGACGGTGTGCTGGGCCTGCGCAAGGTGGACGAGGGCAACATGGTGCGCGCCTCCGATACCGAGGGCCTGGTGCGCATCACCCTGCTGACGCCTTCCTATGTGGTCTTCACCCTGCCGGAAAGCCGTGTGCCCCTGGTGGCGCAGCACTGGCGCGAGGCCCGCAAGAACGGCGGCCGCCTGCTGGTCCAGGCCTGGGACCGCGAGCAGCGGGCCCTGCTGGCCCAGGGCTTTTTGCTGAGCATGGACAACCAGATCGACACCGCCACGGGCACGGTGAAGCTCAAGGCGGAATTCGCCAACGAGGACCACACCCTCTTCCCCAACCAGTTCGTCAATGCCCGCCTGCTGGTCACGGTCCTGCCCGGGGCCGTCACGGTGCCCACCGCCGCGGTGCAGCTGGGCAGCCGCGGCTCCTACGTCTATGTGGTGGACAAGGATACCGTCCGCCTGCGCGAGGTGACGCCCGGCGTGCGTACCGACAGCCTGACCGTCATCGACAAGGGCCTTGCCGCGGGCGAGGTCGTGGTGGTGGACGGGGTGGACCGTCTGCGTGACGGCCTGCGCGTGCGCGTGACGGCCAGCATGGAGACCCCGCGCGTGACCGTGCCCGATACCGGGAGCGGGGAGTGATCCCCGGAGAGGGAAGGGGAGCCTCCGGCACTGCCCCGATGCCCGTGGCGCTGCGGCCGGCGGGCACGGCCTGCGGCCGCCTTCCGGCGGCGCGGACGCGCAAGGCGTTCCCCTGGGGCCCTGTCCCTTCTCCGGCGTGCTCTGCCCGGGGGACCCGCTCCCCGGCAAAGGGGGCGCGCGGTGGGCGACCGGTGCCGTGGACAGGGGGCGTCCCTTGCGTTGCGGAGCCCCCGCAAGGGGCCGCACTGACGGCCCGTGTCCCCGTCCCTCCAGGACAGCGGGCGCAGGCCCCATCCCTTCCTTTCCCGGCTTCCCGCTCCTCCGCAGGGCGGGGGCCCGCCGTTTCCCGCTGACAGCTCCGCCCCCGGTTCCAGAAGACAGACGAGCAGCTCCATGAACATTTCCCGCATCTTCATCCTCCGGCCCATCGCCACCTCGCTGCTGATGGTGGCCCTGCTCCTTTCCGGGCTGCTGGCCTATCATTATCTGCCCATGGCGGCCCTGCCGCAGATCGACTACCCCACCATCCAGGTGCAGACCCTGTATCCCGGGGCCTCGTCCGAGGTCATGGCCGCGGTGGTCACCTCGCCGCTGGAACGGCAGCTGGGCACCATGTCGGGCCTTGTGCAGATGACCTCCCTGTCCTCGGCCGGGGCCTCGGTCATCACCCTGCAGTTCGACCTTTCCGTGCCCCTGGACGTGGCCGAGCAGGAGGTGCAGGCCGCCATCAACGCGGCGGACAACCTGCTGCCCTCCGATCTGCCCAACCCGCCGGTCTACAACAAGGTCAATCCGGCGGACCCGGCCATCATGACCCTGGCGGTCTACAGCGACGCCATGCCCCTGACCCGCCTGGAAGACCTGGTGGACACCCGGCTGGCGCAGAAGATATCGCAGATAACCGGCGTGGGCCTGGTGACCCTGTCGGGCGGGCAGCGGCCCGCGGTGCGGGTGCAGGTCAACCCCTCGGCCCTGGCCTCGGCCGGGCTGACCCTGGCCGACGTGCGCTCGGCCATCGCCTCGGCCAACGTCAACGACGCCAAGGGCAGCTTCGACGGCCCCCAGCGCACCAGCACCATCGACGCCAACGACCAGCTGGCCTCGGCCGAGGAATACGCGCGCACCATCATCGGCTACAAGGACGGCGCGCCCCTGCGCCTGGAGGATGTGGCCACCGTGGAGGAGGGCGCGGAGAATGCCCGCCTGGCCGCCTGGGTGGCCGACGGGCAGCAGGGCTTCCGCCCAGCCATCGTGCTTTCCATCCAGCGCCAGCCCGGCGCCAACGTCATCACCGTGGCCGACAGCATCACCCGCCTGCTGCCGCAGCTGCAGCAGGCCCTGCCCGGGCATGTGCGGGTGCAGGTGGTGACGGACCGCACCACTACCATCCGGGCCACGGTGCATGACGTGCAGCTGGAACTGGTGCTGGCCGTGGCCCTGGTCATCGCGGTCATCTGGATCTTCCTGCGCAACGTGCAGGCCACCATCATCCCGGCCCTGGCCGTGCCCCTGTCGCTGGTGGGTTCGCTGGGCGTCATGTATCTGGCGGGCTTCTCGCTCAACAACCTGACCCTCATGGCCCTGGTCATCGCTTCCGGCTTCGTGGTGGACGACGCCATCGTGGTCATCGAGAACATCAGCCGCTACCTGGAGAACGGCTACAAGCCCCTGCAGGCGGCCCTCGTGGGGGCCGGGCAGATCGGCTTCACCATCATCTCCCTGACCCTGTCGCTGGTGGCCGTGCTCATCCCCCTGCTGTTCATGGGCGACGTGGCCGGGCGCCTGTTCCGCGAATTCGCGGTCACGCTGGCCGTGACCATCCTCATCTCGGCCGTCATCTCCCTGTCCCTGACGCCCATGCTCTGCGCGGTCATGCTGCGGCCGGAACGGCACAGGGAAGGGGAGGAGACCTTTTTCCCGGCCCTGCTGCGCTGGTATGAAGGCAAGCTGGACTGGGTGCTGGCCCACCAGCGCCTGACCCTGGCCGTGGCCGTGGGCACCCTGCTGCTGAGCGTGGCCATGTACGCGCTGGTGCCCAAGGGCTTTTTCCCCACGCAGGACACGGGCGTCATCCAGGGCATCGCGGAATTCCCGCAGGACACGTCCTTCGCGGCCATGGCCCGGCGGCAGAAAGAGCTTTCCGACGTGCTGCTGGCCGATCCGGCCGTGGCCCGGGTGGCGTTCTTCGTGGGCGTGGACGGCATCAACCCCAGTCTGGCCACCTCGCGCCTGACCATCGACCTCAAGCCGCTGGAAGACCGCGACCACCGCGCCCCGGTCATCGCCCGGCGCCTCATGGAGCGGGCGGACATCCTGCCGGGCATGGATCTGTTCCTGCAGCCCGTGCAGGATCTGACCGTGGAGGACCGCGTCTCGCGCACCCAGTACCAGCTTTCGGTGGAGGCCCTCAGCGACGCCCAGCTGGAAGGACGCATCCCGGACATCCTGGCGGCGTTGCGGGCGCGGCCGGAGCTGAGCCATGTGACCAGCGACCTGCTGGGCCGGGGCCGCATGCTCTGGCTGGCCATCGACCGCGACGCGGCCAGCCGTCTGGGCGTGAGCATGGACGTCATCGACAATGCCCTGTATGACGCGCTGGGCCAGCGCCTGATCTCCACCATCTTCACCCAGACCAACCAGTACAAGGTGGTGCTGGAAAGCGCCCCGCAGTTCCGGCGCGGCCCGGACGACATCGAAAAGGTCTACGTCAAGGGCAGCGAGGGCAAGCCCATCCCGCTCTCGGCCCTGGTGCGCATGGAAGAACGCTCCGCGCGCCCGGCCACCATGCGGCAGGGCCAGTTCCCGGTGGCCACCATCTCCTTCAACGTGGCCGAAGGCTCGTCCCTGGGCGCGGCCGTGAAGGCGGTGGAGGAGACCCTCGCCTCCCTGGAGCTGCCCTCGTCCCTGCGCTGCCAGTTCCAGGGCGCGGCCCATGCCTTTGCCGCGTCCACGGACAACCAGGTCTGGCTGCTGCTGGCCGCCGTGGTCACCATGTACATCGTGCTGGGCGTGCTCTACGAAAGCTACATCCATCCCGTGACCATCCTGTCCACCCTGCCGTCGGCGGGCATCGGCGCCACGCTGGCCCTCATGCTCTGCGGCATGGAGCTGGGCGTGGTGGGCATCATCGGCATCATCCTGCTCATCGGCATCGTCAAAAAGAACGCCATCATGATGATCGACTTCGCCCTGGAGGCCGAGCGGCAGGAGGGCAAGGACCCGCAGGCCGCCATCCGGCAGGCCTGTCTGCTGCGTCTGCGGCCCATCCTCATGACCACCATGGCGGCCCTGCTGGGGGCCCTGCCCCTGATGATCGGCTGGGGCATGGGCGCGGAGCTGCGCCGTCCGCTGGGCGTGACCATGGTGGGCGGACTTATCGTCAGCCAGGTGCTGACCCTGTTCACCACCCCTGTCATCTATATCTGGTTCGCGCGGCTGGCCGAAAAGCTGGGCCGCCGCGGCGGGGAGGCCGGTCATGGGCAGGCCTGAGGAGACGCCGCGTGCCCCTGTGCCCGGCAGGGAAAACGGCCACGCCCCTGAGGGGCAGGAACCGGCCCCGGCCGGGGGACGGCGCAAGCGCTTCGGGCCGGAGTTCATCCCCCTGAACCTTTCCGCGCCCTTCATCCGGCGGCCCGTGGCCACCACGCTGCTGACCATCGCCGTGACCCTGGCGGGCATGGTGGTCTTTTTCCTGCTGCCCGTGGCGCCCCTGCCCGAGGTGGATTTCCCTGTGGTCAGGGTCCAGGCCAACATGCCCGGGGCCAGTCCCGAGACCATGGCCGCCACCGTGGCCACCCCGCTGGAACGGGCCCTGGGCCGCATCGCCGGTGTGACCGAGATGACCTCCAGCAGCAGCCTGGGCTCCACGCGGATCATCCTCCAGTTCGATCTGGACAGGGACATCAACGGCGCGGCCCGTGACGTGCAGGCGGCCATCAACGCCGCCCGTTCCACCCTGCCCACCATGCCGTCCAACCCCACCTACCGCAAGGTGAACCCGTCGGGCGCGCCCATCCTCATCCTGTCCGTCACTTCGGACGTCCTGAGCCGCACCCAGCTCTACGACGCCGCGTCCACGGTGCTGGCCCAGAAGATCAGCCAGATCGCCGGGGTGGGCGAAGTGACCGTGGGCGGCGGCGCCCTGCCCGCCGTGCGCGTGGACATCTCGCCCGATGCCCTGCACCGCACGGGCCTGTCCATGGAGGACGTGCGCGCGGCCCTGGCCGGGGCCAATGCCTTTTTGCCCAAGGGGCATCTGGAGAACGAGGACACCTCCTGGACGGTGGTGGCCAGCGACCAGCTGCGCACCGCGGCCCAGTACCGCAAGGTCATCGTGGCCGAGCGCGACGGCGTCACCATCCGCCTGGGCGACGTGGCCACGGTGACGGATTCCAGCCAGGACATCCGCCAGATGGCCCTTTCCAACGGCAAGCCCTCCATCCTGCTCATCGTGTTCCGTTCGCCCGGGGCCAACATCATCGAGACCGTGGACAGGGTGAAGGCCATGATCCCGCAGCTGCGTTCCTGGCTGCCCGAAAGCGCGGATCTTTCCGTGCGCATGGACCGCTCGCAGACCATCCGGGCCTCGCTGCACGAGGTGGAGAAGAGCCTGTTGCTGTCCATGGCCCTGGTGGTGCTGGTGGTCTTCCTCTTTTTGCGCAACGGCCGCGCCACCAGCATCCCGGCCGTGGCCGCGCCGGTATCGCTCATCGGCACCTTCGGGGTCATGTATCTGTGCGGCTACACCCTGGACAACCTTTCGCTCATGGCCCTGACCGTGGCCACGGGCTTTGTGGTGGACGACGCCATCGTGGTGCTGGAGAACATCGTGCGCCGTCTGGAGATGGGCGAAAAGCCCCTGCGGGCCGCCCTGCGCGGCGCGCGCGAGGTGGGCTTCACGGTCATCTCCATTTCCCTGTCGCTGGTGGCGGTCTTCATCCCCATTTTGTTCATGGGCGGTGTGGTGGGGCGGCTGTTCCGCGAGTTCTCCGTGGTGCTGGCCACGGCCGTGCTGGTCTCCATGCTGGTCTCCCTGACCACCACGCCCATGATGTGCGCCACCCTGCTGCGGCCCTTCGACGAGGAGCTTTCCCGCCGCAGTGCCCGCCTGCGTGCGGGAGAAGGCGGCCGGCAGGGGATCTTCACCCGTGCGGGGCAGCTGTGGGGCCGCTTCCTTTCCTCCATGCAGGAAGGCTATTCCCGCAGCCTCTATGTGGTGCTGGACCACTGGAAGCTGACCCTGACCGTGCTCCTGCTGGTGGTGGCGGCCAATGTCTGGATGTACATCGTGGTGCCCAAGGGCTTCTTTCCCCAGCAGGATACGGGCGTCATCATGGGCGGCATCCGGGCGGACCAGAGCGCCTCTTTTCAGGACATGGAAGTCAAGCTGGCCCGGCTGGTGCGCATCCTCAGCGCCGATCCGGCCGTGGACCAGGTCTCGGCCCACATCTCGGGCGGTCGCGGCGGCGGGGGCGTGTTCATCTCCCTCAAGCCGCTGGAGGAGCGCGGCATCAGCGCCCAGCAGGTCATCGCCCGCCTGCGCGGCAAGATGTCCTCGGAACCGGGGCTGCAGATCTTTTTGCAGGCCGCGCAGGACATCATGATGGGCGGGCGCAGCTCCCGTTCCCAGTACCAGTATACCCTGCAGGCCGATGACCTGGACAGCCTGCGCCGCTGGGGACGGCGCCTGCAGCAGGAGTTCGCGGCCATCCCCATCCTCAAGGATGTGGACAGCGACATCGAGGAGCGTGGCCTGCAGACCCTGCTGACCGTCAACCGCGATGCCCTGGCCCGCCTGGGTCTGACCATGAAGGATGTGGACGCGGCCCTGAACAATGCCTTCGGCCAGCGTCAGGTCAGCACCATCTACGAGGAGAAGAACCAGTACCGCGTGGTGCTGGAATATGCCCTGCCCTGGCTGGAAGGCGAGGATTCGCTGGGCAAGGTCTGGCTGCCGGGCAAGGACGGGGCCGTGCCCCTGCTGGGCGTGGCCGAGGTCTCGCCGGCCTTCGCGCCCCTGTCCGTGGCCCATCAGGGCCAGTTCGCGGCCGTGACCCTGTCCTTCAACCTGGCGGAGGGCGCCTCCCTTTCGCAGGCGCAGGCCGCCATCGACGAGGCGCGCGTGCGCATCGGCATGCCGTCCACCATCGTGGGCAGCTTCCAGGGCACGGCCAAGATGTACAGCGATACGGTCAAGGAGCAGGCGCTGCTCATCCTGGCGGCCCTGGCCGCGCTCTATATCGTGCTGGGCGTGCTTTACGAGAGCCTCATCCATCCGCTGACCATCCTGTCCACCCTGCCGTCGGCGGGCATCGGGGCCCTGCTGGCCCTGCGGGCCTGCGGCATGGAGTTCAGCGTCATCGCCCTCATCGGCGTGCTGCTGCTTTGCGGCATCGTCAAAAAGAACGCCATCATGATGATCGACTTCGCCATCGAGGCCGCACGCACCCGCAACCTGCCCCCGCGCGAGGCCATCCACGAGGCCTGCCGCCTGCGCTTCCGCCCCATCATGATGACCACTGCCGCCGCCATCCTGGGGGCCGTGCCGCTGGCCCTGGGCCAGGGCGACGGCGCCGAGATCCGCCAGCCCCTGGGCATCACCATCGTGGGCGGCCTGCTGGTGAGCCAGCTGCTCACCCTGTATACCACGCCCGTGGTCTACCTGTGCCTCGACCGGGCCCGGTTGCGCTGGCGCCGGCGCTGGTGGCGGCTGCGCTACGGTGAACGCAAGGCGGCCCTGCTGACGGCGCTCTGCCGTCAGGGCTAGGCGTGTCATCACGGTGCGCGGGAAGGGCCACGTCACACCCTCCCTGCATGGCACAATGGGCGCTGCGCGGCTGACACGGGGGGAAGGGCCCCCCAGCCCTCCCCCAGCGCGCTTTTCCCCGGAGGATGGAAACGGATGGGGAAGGCCCGGCTCTTGCCTGGGTGACCGTCCCCTGGAGTAAAGCAGGGCGACGGCATTGTGCCGCCCGCCTCCGTCTCTCCGGGCCACCGTCCCGGGAAAAAAGGCCGTCTGCCGGCGGGGCACCGGGGACGGCCCCCGCGCAGGCAGGAAGGGATTTGCTTTTCAGCATGGTATGCCACACTGCCGGGGAGCGTCTCACGACACGTCCTCCCCCTGGACACACAGCCTGCGGAGGGAGCATGAAGATCAGGGACTTCGGACTGGAGATCTTTTTTGGACGCTATGAATTCAGTGCGCCGTACCTGCTGGCGCAGTCGGACTGCGAGTCCCTGAGCATCCGCGAGCTGCTGGCTCTGGAGCCGGGCGCGCAGGAAGGCTTTCTGGATACATGGCTGGGTTACAGCGAGAACGACGGCGCCCCGGCCCTGCGGGAGGCGGTCTCCGGCCTGTATGCGCAGTGCGGCCCGGAGAACGTGCTGCTGCATGTGGGCGCGCAGGAGGCCATCTTCGGGGCGCTCAACGTGCTGGTGGAGCCGGGCGACCATGTGATCTGCCAGTTCCCCACCTATCAGTCCCTGTATGAGGTGGCGCGGGCCGCGGGCTGCGGGCTCTCCCTCTGGCCCCTGCATCAGGGCGGGGACAGCTGGTACTGGGATCTTGACGAGCTGGAGCGGCTCATCACGCCCAGGACGCGCCTGCTGGTGCTGAACACGCCCAACAATCCCACCGGCTATGCCCTGTCCGCCGACGAGCGGCAGCGCATCTGCGAGCTGGCCCGCCGTCACGGCCTGCGCATCCTGGCCGATGAGGTCTACCGGGGCCTGGAAGCGCCGGATGCCGTGCCCCCGGCCTTCTGTGACAGCTACGAACGGGCCTTTTCCGTGGGCGTGCTCTCCAAGGCCTACGGCCTGCCCGGCCTGCGCGTAGGCTGGATCGCCTCGCAGGAGCGGGACGCCATCGGCGCCCTGAGCCGCTACAAGAACTATCTCAGCATTTGCTGCCCCACGCCTTCCGAGGCCCTGGCCCGCATCGCCCTGAAGCACGGCCCGGCCATCCTGGCCCGCAACCGGGAGATCATCGCCCGCAATCGCCGCATCGCCGCGGATTTCTTTGCCCGTTACGACCACGTCTTCCGCCACAACCCGCCCCAGGCCGGGCCCATCGCCTTCCACGGCCTGCGGCCGGACTTCGTGGCCCGCTTCGGTTCCGCGCTGGCTTTTTGCGAACATCTGGCCCAGTCGGCCGGAGCGCTGCTCCTGCCCGGCAATGTCTATGACATGGACGCGCCCTATGTGCGCATGGGCTACGGCCGCGCCGATTTTGCCGACAACCTGGCCGTGCTGGACAACTGGTTGCAGCAGAACAGCTAGTTCGGACTTCAGGACCCTTGATGGGGTAGGGAAAGGACCTTTGGAGCAAAGTCCTCCATGGGAAGTTTCCTGTGACGCATCAATGATTTTTTCGGAGTTGTGTCCAATGGAAGTGCGTCAAAGCGGTATATCGTCATTTGTGTCAAATAAAAGCCGTTTTATTTGACACAAACTGCTGAAACCGGCACACCTCCCCATCCAAAGCGGGAAAAAGGGGAGATCTGCCGGAAATTTTTTCTGCTCCCTCAGTGGAAAACTGTTCCACCATGTAAAAAAGGACGCCCTGTAGCGTCCTTTTTTACATGGTGGGCCACTCGTTGCCCACTTGAGGCGCGGAACCAAACAACACTCGCCATGCGGAAGGGCGGACTGCTATGGTATCATGTCTCCGTATCCCATCTGCCCATCAGGCTGAAATGTCCCGGACCGTGCGGCAGCTATGAAGGCCAGCAGCCATACTGGAATTTTCTTACGAAAGAAGCTCCATGAGGGCTGTGAATCTCCATACAGCGGGGGTTCTGCCTTTTCCGGGAGCGGCTTTGGCAATGATGTCTGCCTGCTCCAGTTTGTGCAGGATGTTTGTGAAGCCCTGTCGTGTACGTGCCGTGCCCACATGTTTTTGGAGATCAGGCTGGGTAAACAGTGGCTTTGAAAACATGTAATCCAGTATCTGTACAGCGTTGACTGATCCTGTGATGGCAGGAAAAGTACTTTTGGACTGCTCATAAAGATCGTTCATGGCAGTAAGCAGGTCTTTGTTATGCTTGCTGCGAAGGATGACGGCATTGAGAAAAAATTCTATCCATTCTTTCCAGCTTCCTTGCTGGGAAATGTTCCCAAGAGCCGTATAGTATTCCGTACGGTGTTCCTGAAGATAGGCGCTCATATAGAAACAAGGCTTGGTCAGCAATTTTTTTTCTGCAAGCAGCAGGGTGATGAGCAGGCGTCCCATTCTGCCGTTCCCATCACAGAAAGGATGGATCATTTCAAATTGCGCGTGCATGACAGCGGCCTGTATGAGAGGGTTCAAGTCAGCGCGGCGCAGGAATTTTTCCCAGTTTTCCAGAAGGGCGGGGACATGGACGGGATCGGGCGGGATATAAGTCGCCGTATCAGGAGTCGAGCCGGGACGGCCAATGTGGACCTGGATAGTGCGATATTGTCCAGGGCTCTTCTTTTCTCCGCGTGTCCCTCCAAGGAGGAGCGCGTGAAGAGACTTGACGAGGGACAGCGTAATATCCCGTCCGTTGTTTATGGCCTGAAGTCCGGCCTCTGTGGCTTCTTTGTAGTTGATGACTTCCCGGACATCATCTTGGCGTTCTGCGGGAACGACAACCCCGGCGTTTTCCCCCAGGATTTCTTCGAAAGTTGTGACGGTTCCTTCGATGACATTGGAGCTCCGTGCTTCCTGAAGCAGCCAGGTGAGCCAGAAGAGATCGGCCTTGGCGGAGGATCGCATCATGCCGTTGAGCTCCGCAAGAGAGGAAACGGCATTGAACTCCAGCATACCGAAGCTTCCCCAGGCATCCTCGGAAATTGTCAGGGGGAGAAGAGGAGGCAGATAAGGCGTCGCAGGCATGAGCGTTCCTTTGCTGACGGCGTATTTGTGTCCAATGAAAGTGAGTCAACGTATCATACCGTTATTTGTGTCAAATAAAAAGCCGTTTTTTTGACACAAAAGGTTAAGGCCGGTGGACCTTCCCGTCCGAAGCCATAAAAAAGGACGCCATAATGGCGTCCTTTTTTATGGGGGGCTCCAGGGAGGAAGCGATCTGATGGAAGGAGCCCCCTGTCAGGCCGGGATGTCCCTGGCCACGAGACAGCGGCGGGGACCGGTGCCCGTACCTGAAAAAGTTTTTTGGAAGAGGGGGCCCGGGGGAGAGGACCTTTCGTCCACAAAAGGTCTCTCCCCCGGAATGCCCGCCATTTCTACAGTGGCGGCATCTCGCCAGCCTGGCCGCGTGCGGCCCTGTCCAGCCAGTCGGCCCAGCGGCAGCCGGTCTCGATGAGCCTGTCCTGCGACAGACGGGCGCTGTCATAGAGGATGAGGGCCGAACCGCTCAGGGTATTGAGTTCTATATCCCGCACGCCGTCCACACGCAGGAGGGCGGCGCGGGCCTTGCCGGCAATGGCCGCGTCACGCAGGGCAGGGTGCCGGACGCGCACGCGTCCGTCCATGAAGCTGCGGACATATTTCACGAAGCGCAGGCTGTCGAGCATCAGGCGGCCTCCAGCTGACGGGCGTGGCGACCGGGCAGATGCGGCCGCATGGCATTGAGGGTCACGCCCAGGGTCGTCAGGTTATGCAACAGAGCCGAGACGCCGGGCGTCAGGATCATGAACAGGCCCCCGGCCAGGAACATGCTGTTGAGCAGCATGGTGGCCGCAAAGTTGATGTGGATGCGCCGCAGGGTGGCCCTGCCCAGCAGCCGGGCCGTGATGAGCCCGCTGAGGTCCGGCCGGGTGAGCAGCACATTGGCCACTTCGCGGGCCAGGTCGGCGCCGTCGCACATGGCCACGCCCACATGGGAGGCGGACAGGGCAGGCGCGTCGTTGATGCCGTCGCCCACCATGAGGACCTTGCAGCCCTGGGCGGTGAGGTCGGCGATGACGTCTGCCTTGTCGGCGGGCAGGACCTGCGAACGGTATTCCTTGAGGCCCAGCTTGCCGGCCACGGCACGGGCGGTACGCTCGTCGTCGCCGGTGAGCATGAGGATGCGGCGGAAGCCCAGCTCTTCGAGCTGCTTGAGGACCTGCGGGCATTCGGGACGCAGGGGGTCCTCGATGGCCAGGAACCCGGCCAGCTTGCCGTCGATGGCCAGATAGAGCAGCGAGCGTCCCATCTGGGCCTGGGCGTCGATCTCCGCCTCCAGGGGCGAAAGGTCGATGCCTTCGTCGCATTCGATGTAGTGGCGGCTGCCCACACGCACGGCCTTGCCGTACAGGGTGGAGGCGATGCCGTGGGCCACCACATATTCCACCTGGGCGTGCTCTTCCTCATGCTGCAGGCCTTCTTCCTGCGCGCAGCGGACAACGGCGCGGGCCACAGGATGGGGGAAGTGTTCCTCAAGGCAGGCCGCAAGGCGCAGGACCTCGTCCCGGTCATGACCGGCGGCGGGGATGACCTCCACCACATGGGGGCTGGCGTTGGTGAGGGTGCCCGTTTTGTCGAAGACCACGGTATCGGCTTCGGAAAGGGCCTCCAGGAAACGGCCGCCCTTGATGACCACGCCGTGACGCGCGCCTTCGCGCATGGCGGCCAGCACGGCCAGCGGGGTGGCAAGACGCAGGGCGCAGGAATAGTCCACCAGCAGCACGGAAGCCGCCTGCATGGGATTGCGGGTGATGAGCCACACAAGGCCCGCCAGGGCGAAGGTGAAGGGCACGGCCATGTCGGCCATGCGTTCGAATTTGCCCTGGATGCCTGCCTTGAGGGCCTCGGATTCTTCGATGAAGCGCACCACCTGCTTGAGGCGGGTGCCGTCGCCCACATGGGTGGCGCGGATGACGAGATGTCCCTGCTCCACCACCGTGCCCGAGTAGACGGCAGCGCCCTTGCTGCGGGCCACGCCCAGGGGCTCGCCGGTCATGCTGGCCTGGTTGACCACGGCCTCGCCGTCCTCGACGATACCGTCCACAGGGATGGAGCCGCCGTCGCGGACCACGACCAGATCGCCTTCACGCACATCGGAGAGCGGGACGCTGGTCTCCACACCATCGGCCAGTACCCAGACGGTATCCACGTTGAGCGCCAGGCTCTCGGTCAGGCTGTCCATGGAGCGGCGGCGCGTCCAGTATTCCAGGGCCTCGCCCAGTCCCAGCAGCAGGGTCAGCACGGTGACGGTACGGAAGTCGCGCCGCAGCAGGGAAACACCGATGGCCGCGGCATCCAGTACGTCGACATTGAGCTTGCCCTGGAGGAGCGAGGCGAGGCCCTTTCGCAAAAAGGGAAGGGCTCCCATGACACTACTGGCCACACGCAGCTTGAACGGCAGGAAAGGACGGACGAAGAGGAAGCGCATCAGGGGGCCGAAACCGTGGGCCCCCATCTCGTCCTCATCATGGGCCGGCAGGCGGCTGCCGGAAGCGTGCCGTTCGAGGCTGCTTTCCAGCTCCTGGGTCAGGGTGGCCAGGACGCTGCCGTCATTGAGGGCACCGGCGTCCTGGGCAGCCAGGGAGCGGAGCACGTCCTGCCGGGCCTGCGCATGCCGGTAGAGCACGAGGACGCTGGGCACGCGCGGATTGACCCGCACGCCTTCCACGCCGTCGATGGCATCCAGAGTATCGGCCAGGATCTCGGCCTGCACCTGTGTCATGGGGCGGCAGGCACGCGCACGCAGCCGTCCGGCCCCGTTGGAGCAGCTCAGTTCATGAACCAGAAAAAAGCGCATGCGCGTGCCCTCATTAGGCCTGAGGATCGGCAGCTTCGGCCTTGCGCTTGTCAGCGGCCTGACGGGCTTCGGCGGCCAGATCTTCCATATCTTCCTTGACGGCTTCCACCTTGCTCATGATGGCGTCTTTCATGTCCATGCCGCGGCTCACCAGGTCGGTGGCCAGGGGTTTGAGATCGAGCTTGCCGCGGGTGACGGCAACGGTGCCCACGACGCCCAGCGCCAGACCACCCAGGAAAAAGAGACCGTATTTCAGACCGTTGTTCATGTTTGTGCCTCCGTTTGCACAGGTAAAAGGATACAGAGGGCCATCCGGGCCATGTTCTGGCACGGCCCGGACAGCAAAAGACGCACGATTGGGAGAAGAGAGGGGCTAGTTGGAGACGTCGACGGTGATGTGGTCGGCTTCGCTGTTGCGCAGGGTGACGGTCACGCCGGAAAGGCGCAGCGCAACGGGGTCTTTGAGGGGCGCGCGGCCCACGACGGAAACGGTGGTCCCGGGGATCAGGCCCATGTCCCGGATGCGGCGGCCCCTTTCTCCAAGGGCTTCCACCGTGGCGATCCTGCCGCTCTGGCCGATCTGCATCTGACGAAGGCTGATGATGTCGCTCATGATCTTCTCCTTTGCTGGTACGGGCCCGGAGCAGGGACCGGCATACCTGCGCAGTGCGATCCGGCCGGGACGATCCCGACCGGGCTTGGGGGGCGGCTGATCCGGCATGTCGAACCGCTACTCCGGGCTTGCAAAGAAGCATGGCATAAACTAGGATGAGTGTCAAGAAAAAAGAAAATCACTTTCATTTTTCTTTTGACCTGTATGTAAAATTTTTTATCTTTTCATTTTAACCTCTTACCCCAGGAGTGCTCTTATGGAAGAAGCCTGTCTCGCTACAGGGGACCTGGCTGTCCCCGCACGGCCCGCGACCAAAAAGCTCAGCGGGCGCAAACTGGCCATGCGCATCATGCTCGGTGCGCTGGGGGCATCGGTGGTGCTGGGCTTTGCCGGCAACAAAACGGCCCATGTGCTGACCGGCGCCGTGTTCAGCGCCCTGCTGGCCGACCACGTCTGGAAGCGCCGCAAGGCCCTGTAAGGATCGTCACATGGAGCGTCCTTCCGACGGGAATGCGGCTTTGCCCGCTGCTTCGGGGGCGGCCGTCCCCCGGTGGAAAGCCCTGCTGGCCACGGGTATCCGGCGGCTGGCGGTCTGGGGAACGGGCCTGCTGGCGGCCCTGGTCGCCCTGCTGGCCCTGGCCCAGATCGTCTGCCTGGTCCTGTGTCTGCTGGCTCTGGTGGTCCTGGCCCTGTGTTTCCTGATGGCTTCCTATCCCGAGGAATGCCGCCAGTTCTGGCGCATGCTGCGGGAGACGCGCGCGGAGGGACGCGGCAACGATTCCTGAACCTTGGGGGCGGCCGTTGCGGCCTGGGGGGCCGGCCGCTCCGCCGGGGAAAGGAGCCCGCAGGAGGCTGCGGACAAAAAAAGACCACCCGTCGGCGGGTGGTCTTTTTTCGTATCAGGGAGCGGGGGAGAGGCTATTCCTTGGGCTGGTCCTCGTCGGGCAGGTTGGCCGTCTCGTGCTGGCCCTGCAGCAGGTTGCGGTGACCGACGATGATGTGGTCGAGCACTTCGGGCTTGGCCAGGGCCGTGGTATCGCCCAGGTCGTCATAGACGTTGCCCGCGATCTTGCGCAGCATGCGGCGGATGACCTTGCCGGAACAGGTCTTGGGCATGGCTTCCACGAACTGGATGTATTCGGGGGAGGCCAGGGCGCCGATGTCGCGGCGCACGGTATCGCGCAGCTTTTTGCGCACGTCGTCGCTCCAGGGCACTTCGTCACGGGTGACGACATAGGCGTAGATGCCTTCGCCCTTGAGGGCATGGGGCATGGGCACCACGGCGGCTTCCGCCACTTCGGGGCAGGAGGCCAGCACGGCCTCGATCTCGGCGGTGGAGAGACGGTGGCCGGAAACGTTGATGGAATCGTCCACGCGGCCCAGGATCCAGAAGTAGCCGTCCTCGTCCACTTCGGCGCCGTCGCCGGACTCATAGCAGCCGAAGCGCGAGAAGTAGGACTGGTACTTTTCTTCGTCGTTGTACACGCCCTGCATCATGCCGGGCCAGGGCTTGCGGATGACCAGATGGCCGCTGCGGGTGGAGCCGTCGCCGTCTTCCTCGTCACGGGTGGCGCTGCCGCCCATGACGGCCGCGTCGATGCCGGGCAGGGGCCGCGAGGCCGAGCCGGGCTTGAGCTTGGTGGCGTAGGGCAGGGGGCTGATCATGGCGCCGCCGGTCTCGGTCTGCCACCAGGTATCCACGATGGGCAGCTCGCTGCCGCCGATGTTCTTGTGGTACCAGTGCCAGGCTTCGGGATTGATGGGTTCGCCCACGGAGCCCAGGATGCGCAGGGTGCGCAGGTCATAGCGTTCGGCCCAGGCTTCGCCCAGACGCATGAGGGAACGGATGACCGTGGGGGCCGTGTAGAGGATGTTGACGCGGAATTTTTCCACGATGCGCCAGTAGCGGTCCGGCTTTGGCCATGTGGGCACGCCTTCGAACATCACCACGGTGGCGCCCAGGGCCAGCGGCCCGTACACGCCGTAGGTATGGCCGGTGATCCAGCCCATATCGGCCGTGCACCAGTAGACGTCGTCGTCGCGCATGTCGAAGACCCATTGCGTGGTATGCGCCGCATAGGTCAGGTAACCACCCGTGGAGTGCATGATGCCCGTAGGCTTGCCGGTGCTGCCGCTGGTATGCAGCAGGAAGAGCGTGTCGTTGGCGTCCATGGGCTCGCAGGGGAAGTCCACGTCCAGGGTGAAGTCCTCGATGAGGTCATGCCACCAGATGTCGCGGTTGGGGGTCATCTTCACGTCGTAGAGGTCGGCGTGGTTCACCACCACCACGTGGGCCACGGAGGGGCACTTTTCCAGGATGGGGTCCAGGTTGGCCTTGAGGGGCTTGATTTTGCCGGCGCGGATGGCGGCATCGGCGGTGATGACGACCTTGGCCTTGGAGCCCTGGATACGGCTGCGCACGCCGCCTTCGGCATAGCCGGAGAAGATGGCCGTATGGATGGCGCCGATGCGGGCACAGGCCAACATGGCGATGACCAGCTCGGGGATCATGGGCATGTACAGGGCCACACGGTCACCCTTGTTGATGTGCAGGGAGCTCAGGGCGTGGGCCACACGGCAGACCTCGGTATAGAGCATCTGGTAGGTGAAGCAGCGCACGTCCATTTCCTTTTCGCCCTGCCAGATGAGGGCGGCCTTGTTGCGGCGGCCGGAGATGAGGTGGCGGTCGATGCAGTTGAAGGCGGCGTTGAGCTTGGCGCCGGTGAACCATCTGTACTTGTGCCGCGCTTCGTCGGCCTCCAGTACCTTGTCCCAGCGCTTGAACCAGTGGATCAGCTGCGATGCGCGTGCACCCCAGAAGTCATTGGGGTCTTCCAGAGCTCGCCGGCAGATGGCGTCGGCTTCGTCCTGACCGCAGATCCACGCGGATGACTTGCCGTGCTCGGGGGGGAGGTAGCTACGCTTCTCGGTTAAGAGAGTGGTAATCCGTTCCTGGGACATGATGGCAACTCCATAAGCTTAAGACTGCAAACAACAGTGGAAAATCATCCATGCTACCGGCGTAAAGTGATTTCTTACGGGCGTCAAGGGCCGGAAAACTGTTTGTGCTACCAGTCATCGTGGAGAAAAAAGGGACAAGGAGCTGAAACAGAGTGCAACAAAACGGCAGCAGGCACCGGTATGCATGGGAATGATGAATAGTGAAAAAAATCCCAATCTGGAACGATTTTTTATGAAATTTTTTTTAAAATTTTTTCCATATTCGGAACGAGAGCCTGCTTTTTGTGCAAAAAATGCATGGCGGCAGAGAAAATGACCGGCAGCACGGCCGGAAAATGAAAAGGGCGGTCTCATGACGAGACCGCCCTGAAAAGCAGGATGGAGATGGCGCAAGGATCAGTCCACGGGGCGCATCCAGCCTCCCTCCAGCAGGAGGGCGGCAAGACGGCTCACCGGCAGCCCCACCACCGTGGACCAGGAACCGTGCACGCTTTCCACCAGAAAGGCCCCCTGGCCCTGGATGGCGTAGGCCCCGGCCTTGTCGGCCGGTTCGCCGCTGCGCACATAGGCGCGGAGAACGTCTTCAGGCCAGGCATGGAAGCGGACGGCGCTGGTATCGGCAAAGCCCGCGCTGCTCCCGTCGGGGAAAAGGCAGCAGACGCCGGTGATGACCTCATGCTCGCGGCCGGAAAGGCGCCGCAGCATGTCCAGGGCGTCCGCATCGTCAGCGGGTTTGCCCAGGATGTCGTGGCCCAGGGCCACCACGGTGTCGGCGGCCAGGATCAGGTTGTCGGCCCCGGCATCCGCCGAGGCGGCCACGGCCCGCGCTTTGGCCGTAGCGGCACGCAGGGCGTAGGCGGCAGGCGTTTCCCCGTGTTCGGGGCGCGGTTCCACCCCGGTGGGACGGACGATGGTATAGGGCAGGCCCCATTCATCCATGAACTGGCGGCGTCGCGGCGAGGCCGAAGCCAGCACCAGCCGGATGCCGGGCCGCAGGAGGAAAAGGGGCTGGAGCGGGGCCGTGTTCATCGGCCCGCCTGATGGGGCCAGTTCTGGCGGGGCCAGTGGCGCAGCAGTTCCTTGCCTTCCATGTCGTAGACGTGGAAGCAGCCGTCCTCATACAGGCCGTAGCTGCGGGGGAATCCGCCCTTGGGCAGGCTGAGGGAGCCGGGGTTCCAGAAGTGCAGGCCGTCCAGGCTCTCACCGCGCGGGATGTGGGTATGGCCGCGCAGGATGACTGTGCCCGGGGCAAAACCCGGCAGAGGCGGGTTCTCCGGCAGACGGTGGCCGTGGCTGGCGAAGATGCGCAGGGCGTCGGCCTCTATCCAGGCGTTTTCCGAAACGGCGAAGGGCGTGAGCATGATGTCCACTTCGGCGTCGCAGTTGCCGCGTACGGCCGTGACCGGGCAGGGCAGATGGTTCAGGCGGTCCAGTTCTTCCAGCACGGAGCGGGTATCATAGCCGCCGGGCAGGGGGTTGCGCGGGCCGTGATAGACCAGGTCGCCCAGCAGCACCAGCATGTCGGGCGCCAGCCGTCGGGCCGTGTCGCAGAGGAAGCGCAGACTGTCCAGCGAGCCGTGCAGGTCGGAAGCGATGAGCAGACGCATGGGCGGCCCTACCCCTTGTGTTCCTCATCCCAGCGGGCGCGCTCCACAGCGGCCTCCACCAGCATGATGGGGATATCGTCACGCACGGGATAGACCACGTTGCAGGCCGGGCAGGCCAGACCTTCGGCATGCCCGGCGGAAGGCAGGGGCTCCAGGGAGCCCATGCAGCGGGGGCAGGCCAGGATCTGCAGCAATTCCTGTGTGTTCATCATGATGTTTCCTTGTCTTGGGGGGCGGTGCCTCCCTGTTTTTCGAGGGCAAAAGCATAGCGTGTTGCTGTCTGTTCTTCAAGCCAAAGCTGCCGGGAAGGCCTGCCGGAAAGCGTGACCTGCGGGGCAGCGCCTATCTTGCGGCAGCGGTGAGCGGCTTGCTTTTTTTTCATAAAGTCGTAGTTTACTTGAAAAGAAAAAGATAACTATCATGGATGAAAGCATGCAATTCATTGATTTACATACGCATTCACAGGCTTCTGACGGAACGGACAGCCCCGGGCAGCTCGTGCGCAATGCCCATGCCCAGGGGCTGGCGGCGGTGGCGGTGACCGATCACGACACGGTCTCCGGTCTGGACGAAGCCGAGGCCGCGGCCCGGGAGCTGGGGCTGGAATTCGTGCGTGGATGCGAACTGTCGACCAGTACGGAGCTGGGCGAGATGCATGTGCTCGGCCTGTGGCTGCCCCGGGACCTGGCGCCCCTGCAGGACAGGCTCAAGTATCTGCGCGGCAAGCGCAGCGAGCGCAATATCCGCATCGTGGAAAAGCTCCAGGGCCTGGGCGTGGAGATCACGCTCGATGAGGTGCTGCACGAGGCCCGCGGCGAGAGCGTGGGGCGCCCGCACATCGCCGCCGTGCTGGTCCGCAAGGGCTATGTGAAGGACGTCAGCGAGGCCTTCAGGGAATATCTGGGCTATTACGGCCGGGCCTATCTGCCCAAGGAGGTCCTGCAGCCCGAAGAGGCCGTGGGCGTCCTTTCCTCGCTGGGGGCCACGGTCTGCCTGGCCCATCCCATGTTGCAGAAACTGCCTGACGGCTGGCTGGAGGCCTTCATCGAACGCCTCCTGCCCTGCGGGCTCACCGCCATCGAGGCCTATCACAGCGAACACTCCGAGGCCGCCTCCCGGCGCTGCCTGGAGCTGGCCCGGCGTTACGGCCTGGGCGTCAGCGGCGGCTCGGACTATCACGGCACCAACAAGCCCCGCATCCGTCTGGGCACGGGCTACGGCTCCCTGCGCGTGCCCTACAGCGTGCTGGAAGGCCTGCGCGAGATGCGCGCCCGGCGCGGCCTGCCCTGCTAGGGCCTGTTGACCTGTCCCGGCTTGTTTTTGGGGGAAGGAAAGCCCCTCATCTCGCTGTCGATGCCCGTAACGCCCCTTCATCGCTAACGGGCACGGCCCTGCGGGCCGCCATTCGGTCGCTGCCCGCGCGAGAAGGGGTTCCCTTTCTCCAAGCCCCATCCTTGCCCCAGCGCGCTTTTTCAGATGAGCGCGGGCACATGCGGCGAGCGTCCTCTGGGGAGGGAGAGCTGATCTTCTTTACTTAGTTGAAAAAATTGCATTGAGCGGCCCGGGCAAAGGGGGCCCCGGGCAGGCCATCCTCCCCCGGGGCGCTTTGGCAGGTCCGGCGTGTGCACGGGCCCGGTCCGTCCGGCCCGGCTCCCGTGACGGGAGCGTCCCGCACCGCCGTCCTTCCGCCCGTTATCTTTGTCTGTCTGCTCCTGTCTGCCGTACGGCCTTCGCCGGCGGCAAAAAAAGCGGGCCCCTCATGAGGGGCCCGCTTTTTTTGCCA
>OGXX01000406.1_pt1 | contig 48254 bp, 47 predicted proteins | sample 1576301 | NCBI WGS metagenome assembly OGXX01 (sample SAMEA3541469, study PRJEB24748) | human gut metagenome | biome: human gut; feature: human-associated habitat; material: faeces | place: China | collected 2012
TAGTATATTCTATAAGTGTTGATTTTAGTACATTTTTTTATTTTTAAAAAAATATAATATTGTTATTAAAAAAAACATTATGTATTTATATATTAAAGTTCATAATTATCTTTAAGCTAACATTGAGCTTACTATAATGTTTTTTAATCTTTAAAAAATGAGGTATTACTATGGCAAAAGAAAAAGAACATATTAATTTAGCATTTATTGGACACGTTGACCACGGAAAATCCACTTTAGTTGGACACTTATTATTACAAGCAGGCGCAATCGCTGAACAACAATTAGATGACGGTGAAAACAAATTCCGTTTCGTTATGGATAAATTAGGAGAAGAAAGAGAAAGAGGAGTAACTATCGATTTAGCTCACCAAAAATTCTCCACTAAAAAATACGACTACACTGTTGTAGACTGTCCTGGACACAGAGACTTTGTTAAAAACATGATTACTGGAGCTTCCCAAGCTGATGCAGGTGTATTAGTAGTAGCTGCAGACGACGGTGTAATGCCACAAACTAAAGAACACGTATTTTTATCCAAAACTTTAGGTATCAACCAATTAATCATTGCTATTAACAAAATCGATTTAGTAGACTATGATGAAGACAAATTCAACGAATTAAAAGAAGAAGTATCTACTTTAATTAAATCTGTAGGTTTCAACCCTGCTGATGTACCTTTCATCCCTGTATCTGCATTTGAAGGGGACAACATTAAAGAAGCAAGTCCTAACACCAAATGGTACAAAGGACCAACTTTAATGGAAGCATTAGACGCATTAAACCCACCTGAAAAACCTTTAGACTTACCTTTAAGAATCCCTATCCAAGATGTATACTCCATCACTGGTGTAGGTACTGTACCTGTAGGAAGAGTCGAAACTGGTGTAATGAAAAAAGGAGAAAACGTAATCTTCGAACCAGCTGGAGCTTCTGGAGAGGTAAAATCTATCGAAATGCACCACGAAGTATTTGACAGCGCTGAACCTGGTGACAACATCGGTTTCAACGTAAGAGGTGTCGGTAAAAACGATATCAGAAGAGGAGACGTAGCAGGTCACGTCGACCAAGCTCCTACTGTAGCTAAAGAATTCGATGCACAAATTGTTGTATTACAACACCCTGGTGTTATCACTGTAGGTTACACTCCTGTATTCCACTGTCACACTTCACAAGTAGCATGTACTTTCTTAGAATTATCTAAAAAATTAAACCCATCTACTGGTCAAGTTGACGAAGAAAACCCTGACTTCTTAAAAACTGGTAATGCTGCAATCGTAAAAGTAAAACCAACTAAACCTATGGTTATCGAAAACGCAAAAGAAATCCCACAAATGGGTAGATTTGCTATCAGAGATATGGGTCAAACCGTTGCTGCTGGTTTATGTATTGCAATTACTCCAGCAAAATAAGTTTGTTAGTTAATATTTAAAATATGGTTCACTCCATATTTTTTTTATTTTACTTGGAGGATTGAAATGAATCAAGCAAGAATTAAACTTACTGGAACTGATCCAGAAAAATTAGCAGTCGTTTGCGATCAACTTAAAAAAATCGCAGAAAGAACTGGTGTTGATTTATCTGGCCCTATTCCATTACCAACTAAAAAATTAGTTGTTCCTACAAGAAAATCTCCAGATGGAGAAGGTAAAGCTTCTTGGGAAAAATGGGAATTAAGAATTCATAAACGTTTAATCGGCATCGGAGCTGATGAACGTGCTATGAGACAAGTTATGAAAGTTAATGTTCCTGATAATGTAAGTATTGAAATTGAACTTAAAAGCTAAGTTCTTTTAGAAATATTTAGATTCTTCTAAATATTTTCTTGTCTCTTTTTATTAAACTAATAATGCCGAGATAGTCTAGTCTGGTAAGGCGCAGGACTTGAAATCCTGTGGAGATTTTCTCCGCCTGGGTTCAAATCCCAGTCTCGGCGTTTTCAGTTTAAAATAAGATTTCTTTAATTTTTTCATCTAGCTGTTCTAGATTATGAACTATGGTTTTTTTGTCTAATGTTTCTATTTCAGGTCTCTGAATCATTATTACTGGAATATTTCGTTTATTCGCTGCTTTTAATTTAGCATATACTCCTCCAATATCTCCACTTTCTTTTGTTATGATTAAACCTGCTTTGAACTTATCTATTAGTTTTATATTTTCTTCTATTGTTGATGTTCCAGTCATTGGTATTATATTGTCTTTTGGAATAGCTAATTTTTCACATTTTTCTATTGAACTTTCAATTTCCAATATCCGTGGATAGAACTTTTCTGGAGTTGTGTGTTTAACAATTGCTTCCATGGTATTAGCTCCTGCAAAATGCAATATATTATCTGCACTGAAATTATTCTCTACTAATTTGCCTGCATCTTGAAATGATTTAACGATATATATATTTGTTTTATCAATTCCGTCTAGTTTAGATGCATATCTTTCGAACCTTATGTAAGGAATTTTACATATTTTAGAAACTTTTATAGCTGTTTGTGTTACATGTGATGCAAATGGATGTGTTGCATCAATAAATAAATTAAAATCAGTATTTCCATTTAATATTTCTATTAAATCGTTTTTGGGAAGGGGTTTAGCTATTGTTTTGTCACTTCCACCTTCAATAGCTAGTTTTGCCCCATGTTCTGTAGTTGTTGTTGTTAAAATATAAGTGTTGAAGTTATTTTTTAGGTATTTAATAACTTCAATCGATTCTTTTGTTCCACCCATCAAAAAGACATTAATGCGGTTCATGGTAATCACTAGTCTTGTGGAATAGCTTTGTTTACAATCTTATGTGATATTAGGATACTGCAAGCTACGATGAATATTAAAACCCAGTCCATTAAATCAATAGCTGATGTTCTGAATATCATTTGTAGGTATGGTATGTATATTACAAGTAGTTGAAGAACAAAGGAGATGATAATAGCTAAGTATAGCATTGTACTTTTTTTATTTGAGTTTGCTTTTGAGTTATATGCATTAAATAGCTGATAGATTACAAACATTGTAAATGCTACAGTCATTGCTTTTGTTGTTGTTGCTCCGATGTTTAGTTGGTATACGTACAATCCTAATGTTCCTATTGCCATTACGATTCCAGCTACTGCAATTTTTATTATTACATTTTTATTTAAAATGTCTCCTGTTGTCGGATCTCTTTTCATTATGTCTTTTTCAGCTCCTTCAACTCCTAGTGTCTGTGCTGGCGGACCGTCCATTATAATGTTAATCCAAAGGAGTTGCACTGGGTTAAATGGAATTGGCAAGGTCATAAATGATGCTCCAAGTATGGTGATGATTGCCCCTATGTTTGTTGAGACTTGGAACTTTATAAATCGTTTTATGTTGTCGTAGATTTTTCTTCCTTCTTTTATTGCATCTATGATTGTTGCAAAGTTGTCGTCCTGTATAATCATGTCTGCTGATTCTTTTGCAACGTCAGTTCCTGATCCCATAGCTACTCCTATTGATGCTTTTTTAAGTGCTGGAGCATCGTTTACGCCGTCTCCAGTCATTGCAACTATGTTTCCTTTGTTTTCAAGTGTTTTTACTATACGCATTTTCTGTTCAGGATAAACTCTTGCATATACCTGAATATCATCAGCTATTTTTAGATATTCTTCTTTTGTTAGCTGATCTAGCTCTTCACCGTTTATTACGATTCCGTCTGTTAGGATTCCAAGTTCGCGAGCTATTGCTGCTGCAGTTTCTTGATGGTCTCCTGTTATCATTTTTACTTTTATTCCAGCATCGATACATTGTTTTACAGCTTCTTTTGCTTCTTCTCTTGGTGGATCCATTAGTCCAAGAAGTCCTACAAATGTCAGATCACTTTCAATTTCTTCTACTTCGCTGTCTTCTCTGTATTCATATTCCTTATAACCGAAGCCTATTACTCTAAGTGCATTGGCAGTCATTTCTGAGATTTCTTTGACTATACTTTCCTTAGTTTCGTGGTCAAGTATTTCAATAGTTCCATTATTGCTTATGTATTTGCATGAGTCTAGAATTATTTCTGGTGCACCTTTACTAAGAACAAGACAATTATCGCTATATTCATGTATAGTGGTCATTCTTTTTCTTTCACTGTCTAATGGAATTTCTTTTAGGCGAGGATATTTTTTCTCTAAATCACTTTTAAGACAGTCGTGTTTTTTACCATATTCCATTATGGCTCCGTCTGTAGGGTCTCCAATGATATTGCCCTCTTTTTCATAGCTGTTTATACATAAAGCACTTATCATCAATAGTTTATCATCATCAAAAACCTTTTCGTCTCTTACAGTCATTTTATTTTCAGTAAGTGTACCTGTTTTATCACTGCAGACAATGGTACATGAGCCTAATGTTTCTACAGCAAGCAATCTGCGGACAACAGCACTGGATTTTGCCATTTGTTGCATTCCTAAAGCTAAAGTCAGTGTTAACACCGCTGGAAGACCTTCAGGAATAGCTGCAACAGCAAGAGATACTGCAGTCATAAAGTTTTCCACTATTGGAACTCCTCTTAAAAATCCAACTACGAATACAAATACACAGACTACAATGGCAATCAGTGCAAGGATTTTTCCAAGTTTGTCAATTTTCCTTTGAAGAGGTGTTTCGCTCTCTTCTCCTTGAATCATCTCAGCTATTTTACCGATAGATGTTTCCATACCTACTGCAAAAACAACTCCAACTGCATTTCCCTTAATGACATTGGACTCCATATAAGCAATATTGGAGGCTAATTTTTTCTCGTTTTTATCTAAGTCCAATGGAATGCTTTCATCATAATCTGCAGTTTTAGTCACTCCTAATGATTCACCAGTAAGAGATGATTCATCAATTTTCAAATCATTAGTTTCAATCAATAAAAGATCGGCAGGTACCTTACTTCCTTCTTCAAGTAAAACTATATCTCCTACAGTCAATTCATTCCCTGGAACTACCTGAACATCACCATTTCTTCTAACAACAGCATCTGTTGAAACAAGACTTTTTAATTTTTCCATTGCCTTTTCAGCACGGTATTCCTGGGTAAATCCGATTATTGCATTTAAAAAGACTACCAGTAAAATAACATAACTGTCTATCACGTCTCCTACGAAATATGCTGCAATAGCTGCTATTATAAGAAGGATAATTAAAGCTTCTAAAAACTGACTTAAGAATAGAACAATAGGATGTTGTTTCTTTTCCTCTTTTAATTCGTTTAAACCATAAATTTCTTGTCGGTTAGCTATTTCGCTCTGGTTTAAACCGTCTTTAGAAGTATTGTATTTTTCCAATATTTCCTTAATCATAAATATCACATAATATAAAAGCTTGATTTTTTATAATTTTTAAGTTTCATTTTAACAGAACCTGTATTTAAGTCTTCATTAAATAGAGGTTTAATTATAATCGTTGCATTATTGTATTTTTTCAATTTTAAGATATATGGTTGGATTTCACTTGGAGGGCGAATTGAATAGATAATATCTAAATTTTCATAGAGTTTGGGACTGGGATTTGTTATATCATCTTTTACAACAGTTTCATCAGCAGGATCTATATCAATTTTTATAATATTTATCCCGTCCTGGGAATTTAAAAAATCATAGACCATCGTAAACTTTCCGATTCCCACTTCTGCAATATTTACAGGTCTTTTATCAGATAAATTTAATATATATTCTCCAAACGATTTCCAAATCTTCATCATATTATAATTAGATTTTATTGTTAATTAAACCTTTAATAAAAAACTTTATATTATTATTTGTTTAAGTGTAATATGTATGTTAATAAGGGAATTTGTTCCAGAGGATATAAAAAGAGTTCTTCAAATAGAAAATGCTTCTTTTGACCAGTCTTATGGATTTAACATGTTTATGAAATTACATGAAATGGGTGTTGGTTTTTTAGTAGCTGTAGAAGATGATCAGGTAGTTGGCTATATCTTATTTTGGGTAAAACAGGAAGGTGAAGGCCACATCATATCAATAGCTGTTGATGAAGACTATAAAAGGTTAAAAATAGGAACAAAGTTATTGTCTAATGCTATAATGGTTTTAAATAGGTGTAACATTAATCATATAACTCTTGAAGTAAATGAAAATAACAAAGGAGCTATTGAGTTTTACAAAAACTTCAATTTTGAAGTTGACAGAATAGTTCCAAAATATTATAACAATAAGGATCCTGCAATTGTAATGAATCTAAAGGTTTCCGCCTAGTCCAGGAAATGATGTCATATTCATTGCAGTCATGTTGGAGAGCTGTTCTAAGCTAACAGTTCCAGTTCCAATAAATATGGCTATTATAATTAAGTAGAATAATAATATTGCAAGCTGAATGTGGCCGTGTTTACGTGCTCTTGGATCTTTTCTTGTTGATAGGTAGATAGCTATTATTATTCCAATTAATCCACCTAAGATTGAGAAAATATATCCTAAAATGATTATTATCGGACTTGTTTCTTTATAGTCCTCCGGTTGTTGAGGTTTTTCTTTTTTTCCTGATGGTCCGTATTTTATGAAAAGTGATCCATTTTCAATGTTTTCTTTTAATAATAATGGCATACCACAGCTTACACAAAAGTCTGCTTCTTCAGGATTTTCATAACCGCATGCAAGACATTTGGTTGTATTTTCATTTTCTTCAGTTGGTTTTGTCAAGTCAATATCTTTTTTATCAGGATATTCATATCCGCATTTCAAACAGAATCCATATCTATCATCATTAGTCCCATTACATTTTGGACATTTTCTTAATACCATTTCCTCACCTTTGTTATATTTTCTAAGATAATTATTTATAGTTTAATTAAGATATTTATATTATTATATTTATTTATTTCTTATAGGGATTAAAATGGCGGAAACTTCATCAAGAGAATTATACGAATTTAAAAAAACACTTAAAGAATTAGCAGAAAAAAGAGGAAAAGGTACAGAATTGGTATCCGTTTACATACCTCCAGATAAGCAACTTAGCGATGTTGGAAAGCACATGAGAGATGAATTAGGACAAAGTGCTAATATTAAGAGTAAATCCACTAAAAAAAATGTACAATCTGCAATCGAAGTTATTTTACAAAGAATAAGATTATTTAAAAAGCCACCAGCTAATGGTTTGGTTTTATTTGTAGGTATGATTCCAAAAGGCGGTCCAGGTACTGAGAAAATGGAAACTTATGTTTTTGAACCGCCAGAACCTGTTACAACTTATTGGTATCAATGTAACAATGAGTTTTTCTTAGAACCTCTTGAATATATGATTGAGGAACGTGAAACATATGGTCTTGCTGTTGTTGATAGAAAAGAAGCTACAATAGCTACTTTAAAAGGTAAGAAAATTAATATATTAGGTCATTTAACTAGTGGTGTTCCAGGTAAGCATAAAGCAGGAGGTCAGTCTCAAAGAAGGTTTGACAGGGTAATCGATCTTGCAGCTCACGAATTCAAAAAAAGAATTGGGGAACATATGAACGAAGATTTCTTACCGTTAAAAGATGATTTAAAGGGAGTTATTGTTGGAGGTCCTGGGTTTACAAAAGAAGAGTTTGTAAAAGGAGATTATCTCCAATATGAGATTAAAGACAAGATAATAGCTACTGTAGATACATCTTACACTGGAGAGTTCGGTATTCGTGAAGTTATTGACAAATCTGCAGATATTTTAAATGATTTAGACGTGATGCATGAGAAAAAGGTTGTTCAAAAGTTCTTAAAAGAACTGATTAAAGAAAAAGGCCTTGCATCTTATGGTGAGGAGGAAGTTAGAAATAACCTCATAATAGGTGCTGTTGACACTTTACTTTTATCTGAAGATTTATTGGCTATCCGCAAAGTCCTAAAATGTCAGGGTTGTGGAAAGTTACATGAGATTACCATTAGAAATGAGGAAGAGTTAAACAAGCTTAATTTAAAATGTGAGTCCTGTAACGATTCACTTAAAGAAGAAAGTTCCAAAACTCTTGTTGAAGACTTTGTGGAAAAAGCAGAAGAGATGGATACAAATATAGAATTCATATCCTCAGAAACAGAAGAAGGTATGCAGCTCCTAAAAGCATTTGGTGGAATTGCAGCTATTTTAAGATACCATATTAGCTAGTTTAAAATTTTCCTATTATTTGAGGAAGATTTTCCTCATCTCTTATTTTTTTGATTATTTCATAGAATTGAAATTTATTTATATTGTGGTTTTTGTGGTATTTTCTATATAATACACTTAAGATACAGGTTTTTGCAAGATAATCTTTTTTTATTTGATTATAGACTTTTCTTTCAATTTTTACCATGGACATCATCTTTGTTATTTTGTTTATATTATTCTAAAATTTCTAGTTGATTATATCATATTTTAATTAAAATATTATATAAAGTTTTTTAGTTACTCTAATTATCTAAACAATAAACAGTTTTATTAAAAAAATATGGATATTTTTATAACAATCTTTTTAATTTCATGGATTTTTTTAGATATTAATCAATTATTTATTAAATTGAAAAATTTTTAGCTATTTTTTTAAAATTTTTTGTTCAATTATTATGCTATAATTAGGGTTTTTATTCAAATATTATTGTAAAAAAGTGATTTTGACTGTAAATTATTAATATAATGAAAAATAGATTATATAGATGTATTATTAAAATAACTATTTTAATGTATTACATATTGAATAAAAATTTAATTCTTTTTTTATTTGATTAGGAGGTATATTGATGTCTTACGTAGATGAAGTTATTGAAATGGTTATAAAACAAAATCCTGCAGAAGATGAATTCCATCAGGCAGTAAAAGAAGTTTTAGAATCATTAAGAGTTGTTATTGAAGAAAATGAAGAAGAATTTAAGAAAAATGCTATTCTTGAAAGATTAGTAAACCCAGAAAGACAATTAAAATTCCGTGTTCCTTGGGTAGACGATAATGGTCAAGTACATGTAAACACCGGATACCGTGTACAATTTAATAGTGCTATTGGACCTTACAAAGGAGGATTACGTTTCCACCCTTCAGTAAATATTGGTATTATTAAATTCTTAGGATTTGAACAAATCTTCAAAAACTCCTTAACTGGTCTTGCTATTGGTGGAGGAAAAGGTGGATCTGACTTCGATCCTAAAGGAAAATCTGACAGAGAAATCATGGCATTCTGTCAAAGTTTCATGACAGAATTATGCAAATACATCGGAGCTGACACTGACGTACCTGCAGGAGATATTGGTGTTGGTGGTAGGGAAATCGGTTTCTTATACGGTCAATACAAAAGAATCAGAGGATTATCAGAAGGTGTATTAACTGGTAAAGCATTATCTTACGGAGGTTCTCTTACAAGAACTGAAGCAACAGGATACGGATTATTATATTTCGTAGATGAAATGTTAAGAAGTAATGGGGAAGACATTAAAGGCAAAACCATTGTTGTATCTGGTGCAGGTAATGTAGCTATTTACGCAATTGAAAAAGCACAGCAATTAGGCGGAAAAGTTGTAACCTGTTCTGACTCTTCAGGATGGATTTACGATTCTGAAGGAATCGACGTAAACCTATTAAAAGAAGTTAAAGAACAAAGACGTGAAAGATTAACTGCATATGCTGCTGAAAGGGACAGCGCCGAATACCATGAAGGTAAAGGCGTATGGACTATAAAATGTGACATAGCTCTTCCATGTGCTACTCAAAATGAATTAGACATTGATGATGCAAAAACTTTAGTAGCTAATGGTGTAATTGCAGTATCTGAAGGAGCAAACATGCCAACAACTATAGAAGCAACTGAATACTTCTTGGATAATGGCGTATTATTCGGACCAGGTAAAGCATCAAATGCTGGTGGAGTAGCTACCTCTGCTTTAGAAATGGCTCAAAACTCTCAAAGATTACAATGGACCTTTGAAGAAGTTGATTTAAAACTCAAAACAATCATGCAAAACATCTTCCACAATGTAGATGACGCAGCTAAAAATTACGGATTTGAGAAAAACTACGTAATTGGAGCTAATATTGCAGGATTTGAAAAAGTAGTAGATGCAATGAATGCACAAGGTATTGTATAAATCCTTTATAGTGAGATTTAACTCTCACTTTTCTTGTTTTTTTTTTAAAATAGCAATAGCTATTCTCTTTATATACTAGATTCAACAAATCTTATTTTACACTAGGAGATTTTTAAAATGAATCAAGGTCAAAGGGCTGATTGGAAAATCAGATTTTCAATTGTAATGATTGTAATAGCTTTCATCTTTTTTGCATCAAGAGCATTATATTTGGGAGATGCTGACGAGGTCATATCATATCTTTGGAAGCAAATTGGATTTATTCCAGTTAACATTCTTCTTGTTGCTTTTTTAATTGACGGAATTATAAGCAAAAAAGAGCATGAAGCTATTCTTGAAAAAGTTGACATGATTATGGGTACTTTTTTTACAAAATTAGGTAATGATTTAGTATCTTTAATTAGCGATGCAAACGAAAATATTGTAGAAATGGACAAATTAAGATTAATTAAAAATTGGGATGATAAAGATTATGAAAACAAATTAAAGGAGCTTAAAGAACATCCCATTGATTTTAATACAGACTTAACCGGCGATAAAAGAACCTGTTTTTTAAATAATATTCATAAAATTTTATCTGAAAACCAGGATTTTATTGTTAATTTAATCAATAACTCAAACTTACTTAAAAAAGATGAATTCTCAGGATTGTTATTGTCACTTATGCATTTAGATGAAGAGCTTTCAAGAAGAGGGGATTTAAGTAACATTTCTGATTCTGACTTTGATCATTTATGTGGAGATATCAGAAGGGTTTACACTCATCTAATTTATGAATGGATCTATTACTTAAGATACCTTAATAAGTTCTATCCTTATATGATTTCACTAGCTATTCGTACCAATCCATTTGACTGTGATGCAGATGTTCATGTAAACGAATAACTAGATACTGGAAAAATGGAAACCCCTATAAATTAGTAATATAAAAAGGTTTCCAAATAATACTTCTAGAAGAGACTTGAAAATTGCTTCTTTTTGCTTTAAAAAGAAAATAAGTATAAAGTTTAAATTTCGGTTTAATTAACAAATAAAATTAAACTTAAACAAATGCTTTTTGAAGACTTAAAATTTAGTTATATTTCAGAGTATAATGGAATATTGGTTGATAATCATTTATTGTGCACCATTGATTTTATCAAGTATAATTTAAATATAATCAATACAAATTATAATATATGGATATCATGAGTATATATAATGTTAAATTAATAAAAATTATTTTTGAATTTTAAATTGGTTTAAAAGGAGTATTTATAATGAATTTTAAAAAGATTTATTGGGCTGTTAATCCTGATGAACTATCTAAAAAAGAAAAATTCATGCATTGTTTGTTTGTTTTTGTAGGGATTGACTTAATTCCAATAATCATATTCTGTTTAATTTATTTATATTCCTTAAATTGGGCTTTTTTATTAATTCCTATTTCTTTCATTTTAATAACTGCCGTTTTTTGTGTTAGAGTAGTTTTTTATGATAGAATTAATAAGAAATTTCCAGTTGATTCTGAGATTAAGGGATATCCTTTTAATAGCCATCAATTTGCAGCATTAGGATTTTTTTTATTTATTCCAGGTCTTTTTTTATTATTTTTAGGGGCTGGTTTAATATTGGATAAAGTAGTATTAGCTTTAGGGTTAACCTTATCATTTATTGTTCCTGGAATTGGTTTATATTTAAGGAATAATGTTTTTAATGACAATAGCTGTTATTTAGGAGATAATATTGTTTATGGTTATCAACCAGGATTATATTGGACTTTAAGTTTATTTATTGGACTATATGGTTATTTTAATGGATTTAAAAATGTTGATGGTTATGGCAATTTAATTTGGATTGTTATTGTTTTCTTATTCCAGTTAATATTGCTTTTTCCAGATAAATTTAATAAAATTTTTCCATTGGAAATTAGAACTAAAGAAGGTTGTATTGCATTTTTAGGTTCTGTTGCTGTGTTATTCGCGATATTCGCCATTTTGGCTCAAAAACCATTACTTGGAATTGGTACACAAATAATTCATTTTAATTTTAAAGCTATCCTTTGCTGGATTATAGGAATAATACTAACTATTATAATTATAAAGAAATACAAAGACATATGGAAATAATTTATAACGAGAACAACTTAAGTAAATAGAATTAAAGTTAATAAATATATAAATCCTTAGGAATAACACATCAGAATAACAACATATTTTTATTTTTTTATTTTCATATATTATTTATATGGGTTTAAATTTCGGTTTATCTAGTAAATAAAACTAAATTTAAACTTAATTAAAAATAGTATGAGAGGATTTTACCATTTTCCAGGACTATCCTCTATTTTTTGTATTTATCCAATTCTGTTAACCTGTATTAAAGATTCTACTGGGATGCCGTCAATTTCAGATATTCCTGCTTTGTCAATTAATACAACAACAGCTAATGGTTCTCCGCCATGGTCACGTACTGCAGCAATGACCTCTTTAGCAGTTTTACCGCTTGTGGTTACGTCATCTACAATAACCACTTTTTTGCCTTCAACTGATGAGAAATTAGTACTTATTGCACCTTCACCGTCATTTGTTTCATCAAGTTTTCTGTGTTTGTTTGGGTGAAATACTGCAAGAGAGGTTTCCACTCCGCTCATGTCCTCTAAAAAGTCTGCCATCATTGTTGCAAATGGAATTCCACTAACAGCTACACCAACAACAACATCTGCTTCTCCATGTGAAAGTGCCATATCACTTAAAGCACCTGAAATATATCTTAAGCGAGTTGAGTTGCCACCTAAGCTTTTCCAGTTAATAGCTACATCTTCAACAGGAACTTCCGGTTTTTCTTCAGTCGGTTTCTGTAGAACTAACCATCTTGCAGTATCCATTGAAACATTTAATTCATCAGCTATTTCTCCTGTTGTGAAACCATGTTTTCTAAGTTCATGTGCTTTTATTATTAATTTTTTTTCCATTTTCCCACCTATTTAAAGTTCATCAAAGCTTATTGGTTTGTGTTCTTTAGATGATTTTGTAGCTGCAATAACCATTTTTAAAGCATTAAGACCATCTTCACCGGTAATTACTGGTTTTTCATTATTGACAACAGATTCTAAAAATGATTTCAATTCTTCTTTTAATGGTTCTTCGTGTTTGATTTGAATATCTTGAGCGAATTTTCCATAAACATCAATACTTTGTTCTATGTAGTCTACAGAGATGATTCCATCAGTTCCTGTAACTTCAATTTGTCTTCTTTTGTATGGGGTTAACCAGTTTACTTCAAGCATTCCTGTTGCATCATTGTTAAAGTTTACCATTATTTCTGCATGATCTTCGAAGTCACATTTATCAAGGATACTTCCCATTGTTCCGTATACCTGTGTTACGTCTTCATCGAACAAGTAGTACATCACATCTAAATCATGAATAGCTAAATCGATTGTTACACCTACGTCCTGTATTCTTGGAGGGAAAGGACCGACTCTTTTTGCAGATGCGGATACTACATCTCCTATAACGTCATTTTCGATTAATTCTTTTGCTTTTTGTACTGCCGGATTAAATCTTTCTACATGTCCTGTTGCAAGTATAACTCCTTTTTCTTCTGCAGCATTAATCATTTCAGTGGCTTCTTCTAATGTAAATGCAATTGGTTTTTCTACGAGAACGTGTTTTCCGTGAGCTATTGCTTCCATTACAATTCCATGATGGAATGTAGTAGGAACGCAGACACTTACAACCTCAATTTCAGGATTTTCAAGTAATTCTTTATAGTCAGTATATCCTTTTGTGTTGTATTTTTTACATACCTTGTTTAAGCTTCTTTCACTTACATCTGAAACAGCTAATAAATTTGCATTTTCTAATTTATAATATACACGGGCATGGTTTACTCCCATAGCTCCAACACCAATTACTCCTACATTTACAGTCCTCAAAATGATACCTCCTCATATATAATCTTCAAAAATTTTACCGATTTTTCTTCCAATATCTTTTGAATCGTTTATTGATCCAGTCATACTGCATTCTTTAAGAATTTCTCCTTGTCTTGTTAAAAGTATTGAATAAATGTTAAATTTTTTATCTTTTAATTGGGCTAGACATCCAATAGGCCATTGGCATCCAACACCCAATTCTTCTAGTACTGCTTTTTCACCAAATACTTCTTGCATTGAATTATGGTCGTTTAATTTTGAAAATATTTCTCTTTTATCTGAATCTTTCCTAATAATAACTGCAATAGCTCCCTGACCAGCTGCAGGTGTGATGTAATCAGTTGGAAAGACTTGTTTAATGTATTGTGTTAAGTTAAGTCTTTTTAAACCTGCTTCAGCCATTATTGTTGCATCTAACTCATCATTTAAAACTTTTTTTATTCTGGTTTCAACATTTCCCCTTAAAGGCTTTAATTTGAATCCTTTTTTATAATGGTTACAGAATGCTTCACGTCTAAGACTACTACTTCCTAGCGTTGAGCCCTTATTAAGATCATCCCATGTTTTATTTGATATTAAAACATCATTTGGAGATTCTCTTTTAGGAACAGCTATTATTTCAAGATCATCATCTAATTCTGTAGGTAAATCCTTGAAACTATGTACTGTAAAGTCAACTTCTTCTTCAAGCAATGCTTTGTCAAGTTCTTTTGTAAATAGGCCTTTTGAGTCCATATTATACAATTGGGAGTTTGTTATTTTGTCTCCTTTTGTTTTTATGACCTCTATTTTTGGGGCTTCTTTTGTAACCTTTGTTAACTCAGCACAGACTTGTTCTGTTTGCGCAAGTGCTAATTGACTTCCTCTAGTTCCAACAATCAACTAACCATCTCCAATGTTTTCCTTATCTAATCTAGTAAGGAAAATATTTTTTGAAGTATCTCATAGATTATTAAAATTCTATTATATTATGTTTTATTTTGATAACTTATAAGTTATTCGATTTTTTTTAACAAAATTGTTTAAAAAGGTATTTTTTTAATAAATATTAAATATTTCAATAGATTCAAATGAAAAAATTATAATTATCGTTGAGATAATCTATGATAATCTGAACGATATATTAAAAGGACATTTAAATTTGAATCGATTGCAGTTTTAATTGCATCTTTATAATTTTCTTTAAAAGGAAGTTTTTTATTTAATTTCCCATTGATGTTCTTCCCCACTTCTCCAGTTAATATTATATTCAAATCATCTTTTCCAGTTAACAAACTGGCTACTTGCTTTTCGTCAATCTCCTCACAGGTTATTCCATAATCTCCACCTATTATTATAGAATAATCATGTGGATTGTTTAACATGTCAATTGAAAATTCAATAGCTTTCGTATTGATTCCAGGATTAACTTCTTCAATTATTTTTAAATCTCCAAGAGTTTTAATATTTGTTCTTCCTTCTATTCCTTTATAATTTTTCAACCCTTCAGCTATTTTACTTTCAGGAATTTCTAAGGTTAAAGCAGTCGTTACAACTCCTAAAATGTTCTCAATATGATGAGGTCCTATTGCAAAACATCTAATCTTAAACTCTCCAGAAATTAAATTATCATCTATAGTTTTAATATTCTTATATATAATTTCAAGAGTTGTTCCGTCAATATTGTAGTTAATGTCTGTTGCAGTAACATTACTTTCATTATTGTCAATTGAAAAAGTATTTATTTTATCTTTAAATTGGTCATATTCTTTTTTATAATATTTATCTAAAGCTTCTTTTTGTATAGTTATTTTACCACATTTAAAGACTTGGGATTTAGCAGTTTTTGCATCCCTTCTATTTTTAGCTATCGGATAGTTTTCAACAATATTTGTAAGTAATCCAACATCTCCAATTCCTGTAACTCCAAGGGAGCTTTCTACAATTAAGCTTTTATAGTTTATCTGGTCACTATTTTCTGTTTTTACACATCCCATGTTGCATCTTGGATTATCAATTCTATAAGCTAAGTCTACAGCTTCCTTTATGTTTGCAGGTGTTATGCTTACATCTTTTTTAAGGATAATGTCGTGATATTCTCTTGATTGTATTATTCCAAGGCTGCTTAGTATTAAAGGATGTGTGTCTTTTAAAATCTCTTTCAACATAAACACGGAGCTGGTTTTACCTTTAACTCCAGTAACTTCAACTTTTAATATTTTTTGATGATTTTTAAAAAAAGATTCAAGAAGGATTTTAACTCCTTCATGATGTGTGATAAATTTAGGGTTTTCTGAGTTTATTTTGCTGGCTATTTCCTCATTGGTTAATGGTAAATGGATAGGCGAAACTATAATTATGTCTTTAGAGTTTATTTCATTTAATTCAACAATCTTAACATTTTTAATATCTAATCTGGTTCTTTCAGATGCGTTTAAAGTGTTGTAAATATCATAAAGGTAGATATTTTCATATTCTCCAAGTTTAGAAAATTCAACAGCTAGCTTAACTCCACCATGTGTTCCATCTATAACCAGCATGTCCATTATAAGCACCTTGGTTCGTTATCGATTCCGCTTCCAGTTAGTTTTTCTTTAACTTTTTTATAGAAGTATTTTTTAGAGGTTCTAATGAATAAGACGTTTTTCTCGGCTTTTTTCATTTTGATTTCTTCTTCATACTCTGCCTTTTCAGCTATTTGGCCATCCATAACAAACATTGCATGTTTGCCCTTTTTAAGTAGTCTCACCACTATTTCGCTTTTATCTGATACAACAAAAGGTCTTACTCCTAATTTATAAGGACATATTGGTATTATGATAAATGCTCCAATGTTTGGATCAACAATAGGGCCTCCTGCTGACATGGAATAGGCAGTAGAACCACTAGGTGTTGATACGATTAATCCGTCAGCTCTAAATTCTTCAACGACTTCTCCATCAACCTCTATTTCAAAATGTAACATTTTAGAGGGTGTGTCAGTTACGATTACAACTTCGTTTAAAGCATTGAAGTGATGATTTTCATGAGATACATTAAGTTTTGATCTTTTTTCTATGAAATAATCTCCTTTCAATATCTTTTTAAGAGTTTTGAAGGTATCTTTAACTTCAATTTCAGTTAAAAATCCTACAGTGCCCATATTGATTCCGAATATTGGAATTTCTTTTGTCATCTTGCTCTGGGTTCTAAGAAGAGTTCCATCGCCTCCAAGAATAATAATCATATCAGATTCAAAATCTGAAATTTTTTCGCTGATTAATTTGTAATTAACGTCTAATTTAAGATTTTTAATCTGGTCTGCAATTTCTGGTGAGCTTTCCATTGTTAATTTTATTATTTCCGGCAGATTAGGGTCTTTTTTAAGTTCTTCTAATTTTTCAGCCAATTCTTTTTCAATAACTACTGCAACACCATTCATTAACAGGTAATTTATTATTTTTGCAGAGTATAGAATAGACTTAAATTCGTCTAAACGACTTACAATAGCTACTTCTCCAATAACGTCCGCTTCATTATCATTAAGAATATTTATTATTTGTGAATGCAATATTTCATTATTAGCTGCTACTACTATTGTTTTTTCATAAATACTGAGTTTATTGTCTAGTTTTTCTCCGTATTTATTTGTTATAATCCCTCCCACTTCTTCAAGAATTAATTTTGATGCAGCAATGTCAATAATTCTACTTCCTCTAAGGTCTAAAAAAGCATCATATTTTCCACTAGCTACATATGATAACTCCAACACGACTGAACCTAAAACACGCATTCTTCTAGCATTGTCTACAAGTTTTGAAGCGGTTGTTGTACTGCTTTTTGTAAATCCTCCAAGAGTCATATTACTTATGGTAAGTATGTCTGAAGGTGTTACCTTTTCATTGTTTAGCCAGGCTCCTTTTCCTTTTATAGCTTCGAAAAAGTTACCATTACTAAAATTACTTACAAATCCAAGTTCAACATCATCTAATGTAGCTAATCTTCCTTCTGGAACATTTGCAACAGCTACGGAAATTCCATATGCAGGGATTGCTTTAACTGCATTGTTTGTTCCATCAATAGGATCTATTAGGAATATGAACCTAGGTTTTTTATCATCTTCAATATCTGTTCTTCTTAATTCCTGTGTAAGTGTAATGCTCTCTTTTTCACCACGACCTAACCTTAGTTCTCCTATTTCTTCACTTATTAAATAAGAGTAATAAGGTGAATTTCTAAGAATATGTATTATCTTTTCTTCAGCAATAATATCTATCAATGATGATGGGGTTCCATCAGCACCTATCTTCACTTGCTCTCCAGATTCAGGATTTCCAACATAAGGTCTAATAGCTTTTCCCACTTCCCTTATTATTTCATATGCTAAATCAGAAGCTATTTTTCTATCTTTTTCGTCCATTATTTCACCTTATTATATCATCGTTTAAATAGACAACAGATGCAACAACACTGCCTATTTCTTCAACTTGGTGAGTTACATCTTCTACAATAAGTTCTTTTATTTTTATGTTTCTTTTTTCCATCATGTATTTTACCATGTATATAGCTCTATCTGATACTGTTTCCGGGTCTTCATTTACCCCCTGAGCTTCAACAACACATCCCAGCTCTTCTCCTATAGCTACTGCAACAGCAGCAGTTATCCTCTCCTTTGGATTGTCAGATGTGAGAGTTGATAAAACACAATTAACCATTGATCCAGGTTTCAAAGGAACTATATTTTCTACTTCTGTATTTCCAGCAAGCATACTTGATACTTTAATTAAATTTACATCACCAATTCCTGCATCTGTAAGAGCATTGTCAAAAGCATTTAATTTTGTTGGTCCTTCATCTTTTCCAGATACTATTGCAATTTTCATTTTATCACTTGTTTTTAATATTGTGTTTTATAATTTTTAAACATTTAATGTACTTTTTTTGTTGTTCGCTTTAAAATTAATATTCGAATTAGGGGGATAATAATAAGTCTCATTGTTTAAAACCACGATTGAAATGCCTGAGAGAGTGCCCTCATTATATATTGTTACGATACCTTTTCCACCATTGATTATTAAATTTTTGTTAGTATAAATCCCATTATAATTATTATCAATAAATTTGCTGTTAAAAGTACAATTAATCATAGTACTTGCAGCATTCCAACAAATAGCACCACCATAACTAGCAGTATTATTGCTGAATATGGATTGGATTATAGTTCCATTTTCACCAGTCCAATAAATACTTCCTCCAGTAGCAGTGTTATTAGTGAAAGTAGAATCACTTAAAATACCTTTATTACCAACCCAGCGAACAGCACTACCATAAATAGCATTGTTATTAATGAATGTAGAACTAGTTAAGTAACCATTGTTACCGAACCAGATAACACCACCTCCACTACTATTGACATTGTTATTGATGAAAATAGAATTCTTTAGAGTGTTATTCTCACCACGCCAATAAAGACCTCCACCATTAATGCCTGTATTATTAATAAATGTAGAATCACTTAAAATACCGTTATCATTTTCCCAGCGAATACCACCACCAGAATTTGCATAATTATTATTAAAAGTACAGGTAGATATATTTCCTGAAGTACCATTCCAGTAAACTCCACCACCGCCATTCTGAGCTATGTTGTTGATGAAGTTACAGTTTCTTAATATTCCATGTGTTCCGTTCCAAAGTATTGCACCTCCTGGGCCAGTGAAATTGAAGTTTCGGAAAGTAATTTTCTCAATTAAAACGTTGTCGCCAGTCACTTCAAAGTGAAGATTACCACCTTTAGCATCAAAGACAACATTACCTTGGCTAGATATGATTACTCCTTTTTTATTCAAAACAATAGTGCTAGTAGGAGTGCCCACACCATTCCAGATAAAAACATAATCAAAATCATTGATTTGATTGTATTTGTTTAAAAATTCGTTTACGGTCCATCTCCAATAAACATTATCACCATTATTTGCATGATTATTTGCGAAATTACAACTAGACATGGTGCAGTTAGTACCCTGCCAGAAAATACCACCACCATAAGAAGTAGCAGAGTTACCAGTAAAATTTGAATATCTTAGAGTACCATTAGCACCAGCCCAATAAAGACCACCAGCAGCAAGAGTAACAGAGTTACCAATGAAAGAACAATAGGTTATACCACCATTAGCACCATTCCAAAAAACACCAGCACCACTATTAGCAGAGTTACTAGCAAAATTAGAACCAGTTAAAGTACCGTTAGCTACATGCCAGTAAACACCGCCACCGTACTGATTAGCAGTATTTTTAGTGAAATTTGAGTCTGATAAAGTACCGTTAGCACCATCCCAGTTTATTCCACCACCATTAGTGCCTGCAGTGTTACCAATGAAAATAGAACCAAATATAGAACCATTAGGACCATACCAATGAACACCACCAGCCACAATGTTCGCAATATTATTAATAAAAGTAGAATCAATTAGCATACCATTAGCACCATCCCATTCGACACCGCCACCATACTGATTAGCAGTATTATTAATGAAAATAGAGTCCATTATAATACCATTAGCACCATCCCAGTAAACAGCACCACCACTAGTACCTGCAGTGTTATTGATAAAGTTACAGTTTTTTAATTCTCCGTTGGTTCCATTCCATAAAACGGCTCCTCCGCCCCCATTTTGGAAACTGAAGTTTACGAAAATAAAAAATCAATAAAAACATTAACTAGTTATCTAAGTGTACTTTTCTTTTAATTATATTTGAATATAATTCCAAGAAGAAAAATTAAATATTGTTATCTACGATTAAAAATCAGTTTTAATAATTTGACTATCATAAAAATCGAATACTTTAAATAAAAGCCGAATTAAATATTATATTAATATAATCATTGGGATTGTATCAAATTAAATTTAAATCTTATTTTATATTATGGAGGAAATGTTAATGTCAACAAAAGTTGTAGAGATTAAAACTTTAAAAGTCGGAAAATACATCGTTTTAGGTGGAGAAGCATCTAAGATTACTAGTTTAACTACTTCATCACCTGGTAAGCATGGTGCTGCAAAAGCAAGATTAGAAGCTGTAGGTATTTTTGATAACCAGAAAAGAAGTATCGTAAAACCGGTAGATACTAAAGTAGATATTCCTATTATCGATAAAAGAGTAGGTCAAGTATTATCTATCCAAGGGAACAATGCACAATTAATGGATATGGAAAGTTACGATACTTTAGATTTAGAAATTCCTGAAGACTTAAAAGATCAAATTACTGAAGGTATCGAAGTAGATTACATCGTTGCTTTAGGTAATATGAAAATAATGAGAACAAAATAATTATTTTTCAATAATTATTTTCACTTTTTTTAGTTGACCCTTATGCTTTTTAATACTTATGAACCATGGAAATTCGCATTTTCTAAAAGCTCACAGAGTATTGAAGATGTTGAAGAGGGAGCATGGGGAATTGTAGGTGTACCATTTGATAGTACAACTTCTTACCATGGCGGGGCTCGTTTAGGGCCATTTGTTGTTAGAGAAGCTTCTTATGGCTTCGAAATGTTTAATGTTGATTTTGATTCTAATATTAGCTCTAATTTTTATGATTGTGGGGATTCTAATGTAATTCCTGGAAATTGTATAGAAACTTTAGACATGGTTAAGTCAAATGTTGATGAATTATTGAAAAATAATATTTCGCCGATTCTTATTGGGGGAGAACATAGTATTACTATCGGAGCTATCGATGCTCTTAAAAATCATTATAAAGATTTAACTATTGTTCATTTGGATGCTCATAGAGATTTGGCTAATGAGCTTATAGGCGAGAAATACTCCCACGGAACTGTTATGAGAAGAGTTCATGATATGGGAGTTAAAGAATTAATTCAGATAGGAATCAGATCATCATCTAGCGAAGAAGATTCATTTGTAAAAAAATCAGACAATATTGTAACCTTTAAAAGTAAGGATGTAATAAATCATATTGACAATATTTTATATTATTTATCTCAAATAGAAACACCAATTTATTTATCAATTGACATGGATGTTTTAGATCCATCTATAGCTCCAAGTGTGGGAAATCCAACTCCTCTTGGAATAACAATTGGTGACATTCAGGATATATTGGAATGTTTATCTGTTAAAAATATTGTTGGGATGGATGTTGTTGAAACAGCCACTAATCGTTTAGGCGAAATTACTGCTGTTGCTGCATCTAAAATCATATATGATTTCTTAACTTTAATGTAAATGCTACTTTTTAAATTTCTAGTAGGTTATGGCCTTTTTTTATTCTAGTTTAATTATATTTAAATAGATGTTATTATAATAATATAATTTATTAAATTAACTGGAGCAATTTTTTATGAATAAAAGAACTATTGAACTTTCTGGCCATATTATTGATTCATTAGTGCTTACAAAGACTATGGGTCTTATTATGGACAAAGGAGGAGATTTTGACATATTGGAATTTGATGTTGGAAAAAGAAAATCTGATATTAGTAGAGCTAAAATATTAGTATCTGCAGAATCTCCTGAGCAGTTAAATATAATTTTAGATGAATTATCTAGATTAGGTGCTTCCATATCTGAACTTAAAGAGGTTCAACTTGTTGCATCTACAAAAGATAAAGTTGCTCCTGAAGGATTTTATTCTACATCTAACCATACAACTCATGTTTTATATAATGGTAATTGGATTGTTGTAAATAACATTGAAATGGATTGTATAATCTGTATTGATGAAGAAAAGGAAAAAGCATTCTGTAAACCATTAGATGATGTTAAATCTGGAGATATGATTGTTGTAGGTCGTGAAGGAATAAAAGTAACACCTCCTCAAAGGGCTAGAGGAAAGCAAGAGCTATTTGAATTTATGAATAGTGAAGTGTCATCTGAAAAGCCATTAATGAATATTATTCGGGGAATAGCTAAAGAGATGAAGGAAATTAAAGCTAAAGGCGGTAAGATTGGTATTGTTGGTGGACCGGCTATTGTTCACACCGGCTCTGGAAAATACTTGTCTGCTCTTATTCGCGAAGGTTATATTGATGCTTTAATGGCTGGAAATGCATTAGCTACTCATGATATTGAAAATAATCTTTTTGGAACATCTTTAGGTATTGAAGTAGAAACTGGAAATATTGTCTCTCATGGTCATACTCACCATATGAGAGCCATTAATAGAATTAACAATTCAGGTTCTATTAAAAATGCTGTTGAGGATGGAACTTTGACTGGCGGAATCATGTATGAGTGTGTTAAAAATAATGTTCCTTATATTTTAGCAGGTTCAATTCGTGATGATGGCCCTCTTCCTGATGTAATAACTAACACTCTTAAATCTCAAGAGCTAATGCGTGAACAGGCTCAGCAGTTGGATATGGTTATTATGATAGCTACTATGCTTCATTCAATTGCTATGGGAAACCTTCTACCGTCACGTGTTAAAAGTATTTGCGTCGATATCAATCCATCTACTGTTACTAAACTCTCTGATAGAGGTAGTGCTCAGGTAGTTGGTATTGTTACTGACATTGGTACATTTCTACCTTTATTATATAAGGTTTTACATGACGATGATGATTTAGATGAAATTTAAAGCATATTATCTGGACGTATTGTCTAATTCGATACGTCCAGGTGAAATTTCTATTAAAAACTCTTTTTTTGATTCAGTTAGAATTCTTAGTGATGAAAATTTTACTCCTGATTTTGATGGTATTGTTTTGCCTGGTTTTATTGACGCTCATATTCATATTGAAAGCAGTATGCTTACTCCGGCCCAATTTGCCAGAATAGCTGTCCGCCATGGTACTACTTCTGTTGTAGCTGACCCTCATGAGATTGCTAATGTTTTAGGAATTGAGGGTGTGGATTTTATGATTGAAAATGCAGCTATGGTTCCTTTTGATTTTTATTTTTCAGCCCCTTCCTGTGTTCCGGCCACTATTTTTGAAACTTCAGGCGCTACTTTAGACCATAATGATATTGAAAAATTATTAATGAATGATAAAATTGTTGCTTTAGCTGAAATGATGAATTTTCCAGGAGTTATTAATGACGATCCTGAAGTTCTTGCTAAATTAGATGTTGCTAAAAAATTCAATAAACCTATTGACGGTCATGCCCCATTGCTTTTAGGAAAAGATTTGGATAAATATCTCTCTAAAGCTATAAGTACAGACCACGAATGCAGCAGGTTTAGTGAAGCTATTGAGAAAAAAGATAAAGGTATGAAAATAATGGTAAGGGATGGGTCTTCTGCTAAAAATCTTGAAGCTCTTTTTGATTTTACAGATAGGGTAAATTATTGGAAAAATCAGGATAATTTCGGATACTATCCAAATGAAGCACTTGAAAAGGTTTTGTTAGATCCTATTTTTGACTTTATAGTAAGTGACGACAAACATGTAGTAGACCTCATAAAAGGTCACTTAAATGAATCTATTAAAAAAGCTAAAGATTTGGAGCTAGATGTTTATGAGCTGATAAAAATGGTCACAATAGCTCCTGCAATGCACTACAATATAAATTCCGGCGGAATAATTGAAGGAATGAGAGCTAACTTTATCATTGTTGACGATTTAGATAACTTGAATGTTAAAAAGACTTATGTTGGGGGAGAATTGGTTTTTGATGAGGGGGAGGTCTTATTTGATGTTCCTGAAATAGAAGCTATCAACAACTTCGATGTTGATAACAAAACCTCAGCAGATTTCGATGTCTTTTACGATGGTTTGGAAGCATCTGTTAATGTCATAAAATGTTTCAATGGAGAACTTATAACTGAAAAAGTAGTCGATACCTTAAAAACAGAAAACAATATATTGCAGTCTGATTTAGATAAGGATATCATAAAAATAGCTAATGTTGAGCGATATGGGGGAAATACTGTAGCTAATGGATTTATACAGGGATTCAACTTAAAATCCGGTGCCATTGCAAGTTCAATTAGTCACGATTCTCATAATATTCTAGTTGTAGGAGTTAATAGTGACGACATGGCAAAAGCAGTCAATTTGGTTATTGAAAATAAAGGGGGAATAGCTGTTGCGGATAAAAATTACATTAAGTCATTACCTTTACTTATAGCAGGCCTAATGACAAATGAAGATATAGAAACTGTATCACAAACTATTGCTGAGTTGGAAGATGCTGTAAGGCTTTTAGGTTCTAGATTAGACTCTCCATTTACTACACTCTCATTTATGGCATTATTGGTTATCCCTTCTTTAAAAATTTCAAATAAAGGTCTTTTTGATGGCGATTCATTCTCCTTTGTTGATTTGATTTTATAATTCATAACCTTCATTTTTTAAATGTTCGATTATCATTCGAATCGCTTTTTTATCGTCTCTTGACCCGACTTTGGTAATCACTCTTTTCGCTTCTTTTAAACGCTTTAAATAATATTCAGGATTTTCATTAATCCTTCTTATATTATAAATTGATTCTACAAGCAAATCCATTGCTCTATTGAGGGGTTTTCCTTCTTTATTCTTGCAGATTTCAATAGCTTTAGCTTTGATAATTGATTTCTTACTTTTATCTACAGGATCTATATCTTTAACAACATCTTTTATGCTATCGACTTCACATTTAAAATAGCTAGCTGAACACTTAAGACCATTGTCTTCATTTAAATAGCTTTTAGGAACAGTTGAAAGTGTAGAGTAAGTGAATGCAAAAGGATTGTCAACAATGTTAACTGTAAATCTCTTTGTTTCTTTAATATTTCTTAATGTTTTGCTTTTATTAAAAATACGGCACATTATGGTGTCTTTATTTAAACAAATAACTCCAATCGGTGCAGAATTTGACTTTCCACAATATTCTGTAGTTATTATTGTTTCATAGTGAACTCCTTTTTCCAATCCTATAGTTGTTAAATCTACCATATAATTAAATTTTAGCTATAATTATTTATATAAATAACTTACAAATATTATAATAATCCAAATGAGTGTGATTACTATGAATTATAAAATGTATGATGAAATGATGGAACAACCAGATGCACTTAGAAAAACATTTGCCTCTGAACTTGAAGTTATGGACATTATTTCAAAAAAGGTATCACAAGTTAATAAAGTTTATTTAATTGGTTGTGGAAGTTCAATTTCAACTTGTTATAGTATTAGAGATGCTTTAAGAATGACAACAAATATGAATATTGAAGTTTTCACAGGATATGAATTTTTCTACAACAAGAAATTAAATAAAAACGAAAACACCATAGCTATTTTCACATCTCAGTCAGGAGAAACTTCAGATACTCTTGCAGCACTTGAAAGAGCTAACGATTATGGAGTTCCAACTGTTGCAATTTCAAATGAAAAAGATAGCTCAATGATAAAAAAAGCCACTTATCCTGTTGTAACAAAAGGAGATAAAGAAACAGCTATTCTAGGAACTAAAACATATATCACACAATTAGCTTGTCTTTATCAGATTCTATTCTCTGCTTCTGATTATGAGAAAAAAGAAGAATTGCTTTCTCAGCTAAAAGAAATTCCAGAGATAATCGAGAAATTATTGAAAGATACAGAAGAAGAAAATAAAAAATTAGCTGAAGAATACAAAGACGAGGATATTTTCTACTGTCTTGGAAGTGGACCAAACTTTGGCCTTGCTTATAAATTGGCCATGACCATGCTTATGGAAGGAGCAGTAAAACATGCATGTCCGGTTTACGCTGCAGAATTCAGGCACGGTTTAATTGAAAGGGTAGAAAAGGATGTTCCGGTTATATTCCTGGATTCCGGTTTTGAATCTGATGAAATAACTGAGAAGGCTATTGAGTTTTCAAAGGAATTGGAATTAAAAATCATTCTATACAAATTAAAAGATTTAGCTGACGTGGATAAATTATTATCTCCATTTATTTTTGTTATACCTTTAGAATGGTTTATTTATTATTTAGCTCATTTCAATGGAGAAGATCCTGGAGCTACTCGCCATATTCCAAAAGTAAGATATTAATTATTATCTTATTTCCTATTTTTTTAGGTGAAAATCATGAAAAATCTTACAGATGTACTTTGGGGAATTGTTTTTATTGCAATAGCGGTTATATTTGCACTTTATTTTTTAGATATCTGGACTTTCCCACTTTTTGAGGGTTGGTGGACATTATTTATTATAGTTCCATCTCTAATAGCGCTGACAAAAAAAGAAGGTCGTGCGGGAGGTCTATTTGGTCTTATATTGGGAGTGCTGCTTTTATTATCTTCAAATGACATAATAGATTTTAGCAACATTTGGAAAATAGTAATTGTTGTTATTTTGCTAGCTATCGGTTTAAAGCTTATTTTCAGTAGAGGAAATATGCCCGAACTTGCTGAAGACAATAAAGAGGTAACTGCAATATTTTCTGAAAACAATGTTTATTATAATGAGAATCAGGAATTTAAGGACTGCAGTTCTAAAGCTATTTTCGGCGGTGTAGATCTTGATTTAAGAGATGCTAAAATCAGTTCAGATGGAAAGATTAATGTTATCTCAATATTTGGAGGCACTGATATACATGTCCCTCGTAATGTCAATTTAGAAGTCGATTCAACAGGCATATTTGGTGGAGTTAAAAATTATACTTCCAGCAATGATCCGGATAATGAATTCACGATTTATATTAATGCAATAGCTATTTTTGGTGGAGTAGATATTAAATAAAATTTCACTTTTATTTTTTAAAGAGTATTTTTCCATCTTATTTTCATTCTCTTTTTTTCTCTGATTTTTATAATTGTTGTTTTAGAAGAAAATCGATTTTTTAAAACTTATTTTATATTCCTAAATAGTTACACATTTAATTAACTGGAATCTAATTTTCAGAAATATTTAGACGATATTTTAAAATGAGACAATAATTGGTTTGTGGGATTATTGGAAATCTATAAAATAAAAAAAAAGAATGTAGTAATAAGAGTTAACTTATTCTACAGTAACGGTGTGTTTTTCAACTTCAACTTTAGGAACTGTGATGATGGTTATTCCATTGTCATATACAGCAGTAATTTCTTTCATTTTAATTTCGTTAGCAAAGCTAATGGTTTTAACACAAGTTCCTTGTTTTATTTCTTCAAGTAATACTTCTGCATCATCGCCAGTTTCGATTTCATCAATAAATTTAGGGAATACAACTTTAATGCTTATTTCGTAGCTTCCAGCTTCAATATTTACATCTTCTTTGCTTACTCCACAGGTTGCTACTTTAATATAGTAATTTTTACTATCTTCAATAAGATCAATATCTAAACTTTCAATAACTGATTTTCTGTAGTCGTTTACTTTGTCATTTATCCTTTTTTGTGCAGATCTTACATTTACGAAAAATTCATCTACGCCTTTGGATAAATCACTTGCTACTTTATCGGCAATATTTTGTCCTTTTCCAATAGTAGAATTGATTCTATCTTTATTTGCATCAATTTTTTCATCGAATTTTTGTTTTCCATTATCAATAGCTTCATTTACCTTAGCTTGACTTTCATCGATTTTCTTGTTGATTTTTTCTTCAGTTTTTGAGTTTACTTCAATTGTATCTTCTTCGCTCATATTTTCAACTCCTATATTTAATCTAATATTGATTGTGCTATTTTTATATATAAATCTTATGTTTGTTCACGGCTTATTTTCTGGATTTTATCAATGGTTTCATTAATTTTGTCTAATCCTTCCCCTTCCATAGCTGAGATTAATATGCTGTCTTCAAACGCATCGATATATTGTTGAGTATATTCATCTCCATCAATTAAGTCCATTTTATTAAATAAAGCTATTATCGGTATTTCGTTAAATACCTTCTCGATTTGCACAAATAGGTTGAACTGACTTTCAAGGGTAAATCCGCAGGTTTCAGATGCGTCGAATATGAATAAAATTGCATCAGCCAAATGCTCAAGTGCAATTAAAGCATTCAATTCTATATCATTCATTTCAAGAACAGGTCTATCTAAAAGTCCAGGTGTATCAATAATTTGTATTTCCTGCCAGCGTCTTTCTGTATGGCCTATCTGGATACCTTTTGTCGTAAATGGATAATTAGCTACCTGTGGATCGGCTCCTGTAATTTGGCGAAGAAGTGTTGATTTACCTACATTTGGAAAACCTGCAATTACGATGGTTATTGCATCAAAATCAACAGTTGGCATATTTCTTAAACTTTGTTTTGCAAAATCCAAAAAGTCAAGATCATTTTTAATCTTATTTACAACAGATGCAATTCTTCCATAGGCCTGTTTTTGAAACATTGAAGCTTTATCAGATGGGTTATTGCGAATCTTACCGCCGTATTCCTTTTCCAATTGGGTTAGTATACCAAATGCCCAGTTAAGCCCTCCAAGTGCTTGTTTCAAATCATCTACACTGACAGTAATGTCAATATAGTCTTGGTAGAATTCAGGTAACTCTTCAATAATAGGGATGCTGTCAATAATTGATTTAAGCTTATCTTTAATTACCTGACATGCAGTAACAACTCTTGCTTCTTCAATTCTTTTACCTTTGAGATGTTTTGGAATTTTCTTCTGGGATCTCATCAAATCCGCATTTTTCTTTCCTCTTCTAAATCCTTTATCCAATAGCTCATCTGGTGTTGGTATAGTTGGAATCATCATTTCTAATCACCTGAACACTTTTCCCTGGAATTTGTAAACATCACAGCTAGCATCTAACCAGCTGTCAGCACTGATTCCTGCTTTCATACAGGTATGTTCTAAAAATTCCTGAACGCCCATTTCATTTTCAGTAGCTACCTGTGGAAGAAGAAGCCCTCTTCTGTAGCCTTTCTGAATAATTAAACCATCCTTGCCAAGTTCAATTTCATCTAAATATTGTAAAGGGTCATCGACTTCCATTAATTCAGGTTTTGTAAGTACTGTGACTTCAAATGTCAATTTTGGATATTCTTCTAAACTTACTTCTGGAAATCTTGGATCTTCACATGCTGCTGCGATAGCTACATCAATAGTTGCTTGAATTCCACTTTCTATAGCTTCAGGATATCCAATACATCCTCTTAACATATTGTCTTCATTTAAAGTTACAAAAACTCCCATTTTTTCTTTTAATTCATCAGGACAGTCTTCCGGTACTTCTATTTTCATATTTTTATCTAAATAGTTTAGCACAGCCTCTTTAGCTATGCCTACAAGATATTGTCCATTTTCTTCTGATATCATTTTTTTCATCTCCTATTGGCTTCCGCCTACAAGCGCATTTAATATTTTAGTATGTGGTCCACCATCACCTACTGGTGCGGTCTGACCTCCTTTACCACAGTATCCAACACTTAACTTAAAGTCTTTTCCTACTCCGTCAACGTTTTTAAGGGTTTCTAAAATATTTCCGGAAAGTGAAACGTCTCTAAGGGTAGTTGTCAGTTCACCATTATCAATTTTATATGCTTCTGCAGCATTAAACTGGAAAATTCCTTTTCCAGTATCTACTTGACCTCCTCTAGAACCTTTAAGATAGATTCCATCGTCAATATCTTCAATCAGTTCATCAAAGGTTAAATCTCCAGGCTGTAGATAAGTATTGCTCATTCTTACAATTGGTTGGTCAGCTATTGATGATCTTGCATTTCCAGAAGATTTCATACCTAATTTTCCAGCACTTTCTCTTGAATTAAGAATGCTTACAAGTTCTCCATCTTTAACAAGCTGATTAGGTTTTGTTTTTACACCTTCTGCATCATAAGCATAATATCCAAATCCATCTTTTAAGCTTGCATCATCAAAAATATTAACAATATCCGATGCGATCTTTTCACCAATTTTTCCTTTTAAAATAGAATCATTCTGTAATATTAGATCTCCTTCAACAGCATGACCTAATGCTTCATGAATAAAAACCCCTGTTAAAAGGTTATCAGCTATTATTGGAAACTGTCCTGATGGCGCAGGCTTTGCACTTAAAAGTCTAATGGCCTTTTCAGAAATTTCACGTCCGAATTTCTCAATATCCTCATTTTCAATAACTTCAAAACCTTTTACTCCACCGATACTACCATGACCAAACTGGATCATATCTCCGTTATTGGCTGCTGAATTAAGTGACATTGAGGTAGTAGTTTTTTTCTGCTCAATTATTGAGCCTTCACTGTTTAAAAATAAAGAGTCGATTTCGCTATCTGAGTAGTTAACTGTAATACTGGATACCTCTCCAAAATCTGCAGCTTTATTTGCTTCATATAAAACCTCTTTTTTCTCTTCAATACTTACATCTGAAACAGGTATCTTAACTGGTGTAGCTACTTTATCCTGGATAACTTCACTTTCTGCAAGCTCAACTTCTCCTTTAAGCGAATTTGATAATTTTATTGATGTTTCTGCAATTTCTTCTAACTTTGAAAAATCATTAGTATAAGCAAAACCCCACGCTCCATTATTTAAAACTCTTATTCTTACTCCTAATTGATTACCAGTATTTATCTCATCAATATTTCCGTCTTTCATTATAAGGCTGGTACTATTACCTTTACCAGCTCTAATATCAACATAATCCACTTTTGGAATTGTCTTTGAGATTATTTTCTGGCATAAATCTATATATTCATCCATGTTTTCACCTATTAAACATAATTAATATTTATATCTATGTATTCATCTTCTTGAAATATAGATATTTTATTATAACTTTAAAAAATTTTTTATTAAATGAAGTATAATATTTATCTTTACTTAGCTATTTGAGGTATGATTGTAATGGTGATTATTATTGGTTCAGGTGCTGGTGGCGGAATTCTTGCTTATGAACTTTCCAAATCAGGAATTCCTGTAACAGTACTTGACAAAGGCTCATATATAGAGACCAAAGAAGGAATAAATTGTTACGACGAATATAATGACACTGTTGATTTACTTACAACCACCTGTGTTGGAGGATCTACTATTGTTTCAATGGCAAACATGGTGCGTGCATTAGATAAAGAGCTACATCCATATGGCATTGACTTAACTAGGGAATATGAATATGTAGAAGATTTAATCAATGTTCATGAACTTGACGATTCACATATTGGTAAGGGAAGTCAGCTTTTTTTAGATTCAGCAAAAGACTTAGGTTTAAATGTTTCTAAAATGCCAAAAGCTGTTTACGAGGATATCTGTATCCAGTGTGGTTCATGTGCACTAGGTTGTCCTGTTGATGGTAAATGGTCATCTAAAAGATTTATTGATGAAGCTATTGAAAATGGTGCGAATCTGATAGATAACGCTGAAGATATTGAAATACTAACCGAGAATAACCAGGTTACTGGAGTCAAGTATACTAAAGACGGGGAAGACACAACTTTAAAATCAGATAATGTAGTTCTATCTGCAGGAGCTATTAACACTCCATTATACTTAAGAAAACTGGGAATAAAAGATGCAGGTAAAAGCCTATTTTTCGATCCATTCGTAACTGTTGGAGGAGTCCTTAAAGGAATTAAGTTCAACAGCGAAGTTCAAATGTCAGGTCTGGTTATTGGAGATAATTTTGTACTTTCCCCTCATTTCTCATCATTTATAAAAGATAAGCTTAATGATGAGACTGTTACAAATGAGGACATATTAGCTATTATGGTGAAAACACCAGATGAAGGTAAAGGTTATATTGCTGACGATGGTAGTGTTGTAAAGGAAAACACAATCACAGATGTCCGTTATATGGCTGAAGGTTCTGCAGTAGCAGGAATGATTTTAGAAAAAGCAGGAGTTGACGTAAATTCAATAAAGTCAACAGTCTATCGTGGAGCCCATCCTGGAGGATCTGCAGCTATTGGGGAAATAGTTGACAGCAATCTGGAAACAGCTATCAAAGGATTATTCGTTGATGATGCAAGTGTACTTCCAGTATCTCCAGGAAAACCGCCAATTTTAACAATTCTAGCTCTATCAAAAAGATTGGCAGATTATTTGAAAAATTAATGCAAAGATAATGGAATTAAGTATAGTCATAATTGAAAATCAAGCAAAGAAATGGTTAATGTAATATTTTCAATTTATTACATAATAATGGAATAATTTGGTTACAACATCTATAAGATTAATCGAACTTTTATACTAAGGATTTCAACAATGCTATTTAAAAAATCTTCATATTAATTTAAATAATCTAATTGTTTAAGAGGATTGTTTTCTAATTAATTCTAGTTAAATATATTTTGCTAGTTGATGATTATAATATCCTTTGGTTGATGATTATTTTTTTAAAATTCATTAAATCTATTATTTCATTATTTAAACCATTTTAATTAATAATTAAAAAAGCATGATGGTTGATGATTAACATATTCTTTGGTTGATGATTAATTTTTTAAAACTTTTTAAATATGATGGGTATTATAGCAAAAATAGAATATATTATAGTTTTTCTTGTCTGTTTTTCGATGGTGGAATAAAATTAAATGTTTAGCATCATTTCCATAAAAATTAGATGTTTATTTAAAAAATTAAGAAGATTATTCGAATTGTTTTTCGATATCTTCTGTTTTTATTAATTTTTCACAATAATGGCATCTTACAACAGGAGGATACTTATCAATAACTGTAAATTTAGGTGTTATTGGTTCATTTGCATTATTGGTAATACATTTTGAATTGGTACATCTGATTAAATTGCTGATCTCATCTGGAAGAACAATTTTATCTTTTTTTATAGGTTTGTAATCACGAATAATGTTAATGGTAACTTTTGGAGCTATTAATGCTATCTGGTTAATTTCTTCTAAATCCAATTCTCTGTTTTCAATTTTTAAAATATCTTTTCTTCCGATTTCCTTTGAAGATACATTCATAGCTATTGTAACATTTTTTGTATTTGGATTTGGAAGATTTAATATGTTAAGAATTTGTAAAGCACGGTTTGCAGTAATATGGTCAATTACAGTTCCATTTTCTATTGCTTTGATTTTCAATTCAGATTCTTTAAGTTTATCCATTATAACTACCTTTTATTTGTATATTTTTAAATCTAGTATATCAATAATAATCTCAGCATCGGTTATTAACTGATTGGTGTTTTTGCCTTTTGTTTTAATTGTAAAAGATTCAACAACACGCCCACCACGTGCTTTAACTTTCTCTTCCAATCTTTCAATAGTTGAGTTGCCTCCAGTAGCGGACATGGTAGCAAAGAGGATAGTGTCTTTTCCCATCAAATCTATTGAATCAATAATTGTAAGAATGGCTGGTGTTGGTTTAGATGCCCAAACAGGTGTTCCAATATAGATTAGGTCATAATCATTTAAATCAATACTTGATGGTTCTATTTCTGTTTTATTTTCACGATATGCATCAAAGGGAGCAAGTAATTTACTTTTAAAACCACTTCTAGACTTCATGTCACGAATTTTAACGACATCTGCGTTGAGGTTATGAGCAAGTACTTGTGAGATTATTTCTGTTGATCCGGTTTGTGAATAGTAGATTATCAGTGTTTTCATAGTCCTCTCCTATGGATGAAGTCCGTAATGTTCAAGTCCAGTTTGTTCTGGAACTCCAAGTAAAATGTTCATGTTGTGGATAGCCTGACCAGATGCGCCTTTAACCAGATTATCAATTGCTGATAACATCACAAGTCTTCCGGTTTCATCTATTTCAAAACCACCAATGTGTGCGAAGTTAGAACCACGAACTGAACTTAAATGAGGTATTTCATCTTCATCCATTAATTTAACAAAGTATTCTCCATCATATTCTTTTTCATATAGTTTTCTAATTTCTTCAGAAGTAATATCTTTATTTTCTTCATTTAAAAAGCTATGGCTTGTAGTTTGAATCCCATGAATAACTGGAACTAAATGTGGTGTAAATGAAACTTTAACACCATCAAATCCACGTAATTCCTGTTGAATTTCAGACATGTGCCTATGTGAAGATATCTTATAAGGATTAACATTATCTGCAATATTTGGGTAATGGGTTGTTTCGCTTGGTTTTACTCCAGCACCGCTTACTCCAGTTTTAGAATCAATAACTATTCTATCTACAACATCATTTTTAACAAGAGGGTAAGATGAAAGAATAGCTCCAGTTGGAAAACAACCTGGATTAGCTACTAAATTTGCTTTTTTGATTTCGTCCCTATAAATCTCAGGTAAACCATAAACCGCATCAGCTTCACCAGTATGTTTCATACCATACCATTTCTCATAAACTGCTGTGTCTTTGTAACGGTAATCTCCACTTAAGTCAATTACCTTGTGTCCTGTTTCTAAAAGTTCCGGAACAATTTTCATAGATGCTCCATGAGGTGTTGCAGTAAAAACAATATCTCCATTTAATTCCTCTGGTTTTTTATCTTTAAAAACCAATCCTGAATCTCTTATATGTGGATGAATTTTATGTGCTTCAACACCATCATACTGTCTTGAAGTGATATCAGATATCTCCACTTCCGGATGGTTTAAAAGCATTCTAAGTAATTCTCCACCTGTATATCCGCTTGCTCCTATAATATCTACTTTTGTCATTTATTCACAGTCCTCCAATCTTCCTTTAAAATCAGTATTTTTAATTTTTTTAATAATTTTGCAGCTGCTGTCAAGATCTATATCGTGATAGTTCTTCACACGCTCCACTTTTGCTTTAAGTCCTCTTTTTTCAACTTCTTTTTGAATTTTATCAACATCATGACTTTGGTCAGAGCCAATAGCTATAATATCAGGATCTATTTCTTCAACAATTTTAAAAATATCTCCATTTTCATTTCCAAGACAAGCTTTATAAACAGGTTTTAGCATTCTAATCAGTTCTACGCGCTGATTTTCATTAACTATAGGTATTCTTTTGTTTTTTTCAACAGTAGAATCACGGGCTACAACAACATATAATCTTGCATCCTCACCGCCAAGTTTTTTAGCATCTTCAAGATATATTCCATGACCAGGATGTAAAATATCAAAAGTTCCACTTGCCATTACTTTTTTCATAATTACACTTGCCTTTTCTGGTATTTTAAAGCTTCTCTTAAATCTATTTTATCTTTGTAAAGTGCAGATCCAATTACAATTCCTTCTACACCAGTTTCATTTAGCTTTTTGACATCTTCGATGCTGCTTATTCCGCCGGAATAAACTATTGGTATGTCTACTGATTTTTTAAGCTCATTTAAAGGTTCTACTGTAAATCCGTTTAAAAGACCTTCCACATCAACATTTGTAAATAGAATACTTCCAGCACCATAATCTTTCATCTTATTTGAAAGCTCTGCAGGGCTTTGGTTTACTGTTTCCTGCCATCCTTTAATTACGACCTTGTTGTTTTTACTGTCAAGGGAAACCATTATTCTTTCTGAACCATATTCCTCAGCTAGTAGCGTTAATGTTTCAGGACGTTCAATTCCCATTGTTCCAACTATAACTCTTTCAACACCTAAATCAAGAAGACGCTTTGCATAATCAATATCTCTAATACCTCCACCAAGTTGTATTGGTACAGAAACCTCATCAATAATCTTTTTAAGAGTTTCGAAGCTGACTTTCTTATTTATGGTTCCGTCTAAATCAATGATGTGCAATTGCTTAGCTCCCATTTCTTCCCATCTCAAGGCTACTTTTTCGGGATTTTCTATTTCAACCATTTCGCTACCTGGTTTTCCCTGAATAAGTTGCACACATTTACCGTTTTTAATGTCAACAGCAGGCATAATTAACATTTCATCTTTTTCAAATGACATTGTAACTCCTTTGACCTAATTTTTTACATTATAATAAATTATGTTTTTAGTATAATTAAAATTAGCTATGTTTTTTTTTAAGTTGGAGCTATTTCTTTATTTTATTATTATTTTCAAAAAAATTAAAAGTTTGTTTAAATGAATATTTAAGAGCAGAACACATGTGTGAAGGTCGGTGGGCAGAAACTATTAACGAAAAGACTTTTTACATTATACTACTAAAATTTAAGGATTATCATGATTTTAAGTAATGTAACACATATAGATAATCCAATTGATAAATTATAGCAATATTTCAAAGGTTTAAATTCTTGTTTACTCTGTTTGTGATAAGTCTAATCATGTTTAATAAATAGTATAAGAATGAAAATGACAGTATATTATTATAAGAAATTAGTTTAGATGAGGTAAAGTTTAAAATGAGTAAAATCGAGATTATTTTATCGGAACAAATAAATTCTGATTTAGGATTTAGAAATAAAATTGAAAAATTATACCAGAATATTCCAGAAGATGTTTCAAAAGTAGTGATGAATTTTAAAGGGGTGGAATTTATGGGACGAGCCTTTGCACAGGAATACTTGAACCAAAAGGATAATGCAACCTTTGAAGTGGTAGAAGTTAATATTCCTGAAGATGTTGAAAAATTATTTAATTTAATTCTAGAAATCAATGGACATTTGTAATGATTTGACTTTTTAACCCAGCAATAACAACATATTTTTATTTTTTTATTTTCATATATTATTTATATGAAAAGAACAGCTCTAAAAGTTGGATATATTGGTACTGATTTTCATGGTTTTCAAAGGCAGCCTGATTTAAGGACTATTGAAGAGGAACTGATTTACCATCTGCGGAAATTAGACTATATTGATGATCTGAAACAGTCCAGATTTAGAATTGCAGGCCGTACTGATGCAGGCGTTCATAGCTTGGGAAATGTAATCAGTTTTCAAAGTGAAAAGGAAGTCAGGGTTAATGAAATCAATAATAGCTTACCTGATGATATTAAAATATTAGCTAAGGCTCCTGTAAGGTTTGGATTTAAACCACGTTATGCTGAAATGCGCCATTACCGATATATGCTCTTTAGGGATGATTTGGATTTTGACAAGCTTCAGGAAGTAGCTGAAGTCTTTAAAGGAACTCATAATTTTACCAATTTCACAAAAAGATTTCAGAAAACAACTACTAGAACTGTTGATGAGATTAAAATAAACCAGATTGACCTTCCGGATTTCCATGAAAAAGAATTTCCAAACTTGCATGATTCAACATCAGCTATTTTCGTCGATATATATGGGGAAAGCTTTCTATGGAACATGGTTCGTAAGATGATGCGCGTTTTTGTTGATGTCAGTACTGGCAGGATGGAAATAAATGAAGTCGAAAAGCTACTGAATCCTGAAGAAGGTGCTCCAAGAGCCAACATTAAAGTTTTAGAGCCAGATTATCTTATTCTAATGGATATTAAATATGACGGCGTTAAATTTGTCTATGATGATTATGCCTGTAACAGATTTAAAAAGGATCTAGTGAATAGCTTAATCAATCTGCAGAAAACTTATGCCATTAAAGAGGCAATGATAAAAAGTTTAAATGATTTATACCAAATTTAAATATAACAGGGGATTATGATGAAAATAGCTGTAGTACTTGGAACAAGGCCGGAAATTATTAAAATGGCTCCAATCATTGATGAGATAACCAAAAGAGGTATTGAGTTAATTCTGATTCATACGGGACAGCATTATGATGAGGAAATGTCAGACAACTTCTTTAAAGATTTAGAGATTCCTAAACCAGATTTCAATATTCATGTAGGTTCTGGTTCTCATGGTAAGCAGACAGGAATGATGATGGAAGGTATTGAGAAGATTTTAATTGACGAAAAACCTGATATTGTACTTGTTCAGGGAGATACAAATGCCGTTCTGGCAGGATCTCTTGTAGCTAGTAAGCTTCACATTGCCGTTGGTCATGTTGAAGCAGGTTTACGTTCCTTTGACATTACGATGCCTGAAGAGATTAACCGTAAGGCCAGCGACATTTGTTCTGCAATGTATTTTATTCCAACTGAAGAATCTGCTATTAATTTGCTTGCAGAAGATATTTCCCGCAAAAAAATGATTATTACAGGTAACAGTGTTGTTGATGCATGTTTTAGACATCTGGAAATTGCTAAAAAAAGAGGTATTGAGGAGGAATCCTTGCGCAATCTTGACTTTGAAGGTATGGACAATATTATCACTTTAACTATGCACAGGGCAGAAAACGTTGACGATGAAAAACGTTTGGTTGGTATCATCAACGCTTTAAAGGAGCTTACAGAAACCAATATCATTTTCCCAATCCATCCAAGAACAAAGAAGACTTTAGACAAGTTCGGTTTATATGAAGATTTGGAATCATTGAATCATATCCATATCGTAAAACCTTTAGGTTATCTTGATTTTTTAATACTTCAATCTAAATCTGATTTGATTCTAACTGATTCTGGGGGTCTTCAGGAAGAGGCCATTACTCTTAATGTACCTGCTTTAACATTAAGGTATAATACAGAAAGGCCAGAAACTGTAACTGCCGGGGGAAATGTTCTTGTAGGTGCTGACACTGATGTTATTGTAGGTTTTGTAAGGAAAATCCTTGAAAATGAAGATTTTGCTGAAGCTATGAGAAATGCTAAAAATCCATATGGTAATGGAAATTCAGCTATTTTGACTATTGATGCTATAGAGAATTTTTATGATGAAGGATTGCTTAAGATAGAGTCTCCTGAAGACATCATGACTTCATTTAAAAGGAAAATGATGGACGTTGCTGATGACATTACGGTTAGGAACTTTGAAGACAAATACAACGCTTTAGTTCATTTGGTCTACAACAATGGAGAAATGGTATTTCCATATGACGATTTAAACCTTAAAGACATGATGATTACTTATGACAAATATGAAGAATGATTCTATTTTGGTATTCGAATATTTTACGGCTTCTGGAGAAGATGATAAAAGTATAATCTCTGAAGCAGAAGCCCTTATTCGAGGACTTTTAGATGATTTAAAAGAATTCGATGTTAGCATCATATTAAACAATGAATACAAATTCATAGCTGACGGATATGATAATGCAGAACCAATATTGATAGATGGAGACCTTGAGAATTATTTAAAGGGCAATTTAGCTAACTTTGAAAAAGCTATTTATATCGCAGCTGAAAATGACAACCATCTTTACAATATCGCCAAAATTCTTGAAGACAAGGACATTTTCATTTACAACTCTGATTCAGGAGCTTGCCTAAAGACTTCAGACAAATTTAAGCTTTTTGAAGAGCTTTACAATGTGGTGCCTCAGCCCCTTACAAATAAGTTTAAAATAGACTCTAAAGGCTATTGGAAGAGGGCTGTTGAAAATCTTTATAAGAAATGGCAAGGTGAGGACCCGTTATCTAAACTTAAAATTATAATCAAACCTATTAATGGTGTTGACTGCGAAAACATTGTAATCCTAAACAGCATTGATGATTTAAGCTATGACTTGGAAGATATATTCCCACCAGGTTCCCGAATTCTTGTTCAAGAATATATTGAAGGGAAAGACATTAGCGTTAGCCTAATAGTCAATGAGGGTAAGGCTGTTCCATTGTCTGTCAATAAGCAGTTTGTCGAAATTGAAAATAACACAGAACAGTATGTTGGAGGTATGGTTCCATACAGCAGCGATTTCAATGAAGAAATAATTGACGTAGCTGTTAAGGCATGTGAGTCTTTAGAAGGTTTGAAGGGATTTGTAGGTGTTGACTTAAGAGTCAATCCTTGTGAAGGGGAAATGTATAATGTTTATTTAATTGAAATAAATTCAAGGTTTACAACCCCTTATGTAGGTCTTCAAAAAATAGCTAATTTTAACATAGCAAAAAGCATAATTGATTTAATAGACGGTAATATAAGTCATGAGGATTTGGAAAAAATTATTTCTTTTGATGGACATATAGAATTTAAAAAGGATGGCGAAAAGCTTATACTTAAGGAGTTTTAGAAAATGAAAATTGCAGGTTTTGATATTGGTGGTGCTAATACTGATTTAGCTATTATTGACTTCGATGGCGATGAGATTAAAAAAATAGAGACAGATTTTTCTTATTTGCCAATGTGGAGCAATAACGACGATTTATCAGATGTTTTAATTGAATTAATAGAAAATATATGTCCTATTGATGAAATCGATGCAGTAGGAATATCTATGACAGCAGAACTTGTTGACGCTTATGACACTAAAAAAGATGGTGTTTTGGATATTGTTGAAAAATGTGAAAAAACATTTAACTGCCCAATTGGATATGTATGTCTTGATGGAATTCTTACAAAAGAAGATATAGAGTCAAATCCTTTAAATGCAGCTGCTGCTAATTGGATAGCTACATGTGAAATAGCCACTTTAATAAGTGATAATTGTATTTTTATTGACACTGGAAGTACAACAACAGACATCATTCCAATTAAAAATGGAAAGCAGTGTGCAACTGGAACTTCAGATTTTGAAAGATTATCTACAGGAGAACTGGTATATACTGGAACACTTAGAACAAACCTTGCAAGTTTTCTTGAAAAGGTGCCGTTTAATGGAAATGAATACAGGGTTGCTTCAGAATTATTTGCACAGACTGCAGACGTCTATACTGTATTGGATCTGATTGGTGAAGATGATTATGTCTGTGATACATTTGATGGTGCAGGCAAATCTAAATTAGACTGTATGAAAAGAATAGCTCGTGTACTTTGTGCAGATATGGATATGTTATCTGAAGAAGATATAGTAAAAATAGCCAGTTTTATACATAAAGCACAAATAGCACAAATAGCCGAAGGGATAAATCAGGTATCAAAAACTCAGAAATTGGATTTAATTGTAACTACAGGTTTAGGAAAAGATATTCTTGATAAAAAAGCTGCAGAATTATTAAATTTAAAAGTAAAATCAATGGATGAAATTTTAACTGATGAACAATGTGTTGTAGCACCAGCTATTGGAACTGCAATTATGATGAATAAATCAATTTAATACCATGTATCTTTTATTCCTACCAAGTAAGCGATTGTATTAGCAACTAGATGAATAATGATTGTAAGGACAATAGCTATTGCAATAAATCCCCAACTGAAATTGTATATTGGACTAACAAATATTAGTGCAACTAATAAGAAATCGATCTGATCTAAAATAGGAGCTGGCTTTCCTCTGCCAATTCCAATTCTTCTTTTAATAAAACTACCAATGGCATCACCAACAAGAGCTCCAAATCCTAATAAAAAACCGGTAATGATTCCTTCAGTTAAATTAGCAGATATTGGTGTGTAAATCCATGGTCCATAATTAGCTATAATCGTAGGATCAAAATATCCTTGAATAGCTCCTACTACTGTTCCAAGTACTGTACCCCCAAGCATACCTTTCCAGGTTACTCCATTTCCAATCCAACGAGTTCCATGTTTATCGGATTTCTCAAAATCAACAGGTTTACCACCACCAAAAATCAAACCTCCACTATTGGAAAGATAAGCAGGTAAGATAAAATAAAGTGTTGTAACACATGAAATCAGTAATAGTTCAATCATTTAATTTTCCGCCTCTTTTATAAGATTATTAAATATTTGGAACTAATTTTATTTAAATTTTCATATTTTATAATTACATTTAAATAGTTATAGGATAGTAATATTATTATATTATAAAAAAATGTTTATTGATTAAAATAGTACAGATATCAAGTATTAAAATAACGGTGGTTTTTTGAAAATAAAAGATACAAAAAGTTTATGTCCGGTATGTTTTAAAACTCTCGATGCTGAAGTATATGAGGAAAATGGAAAAATACTCATTAAAAAAACATGTGAAGATCATGGAGAGTTTGTTAACACATATTGGAGTGATGCAGACTTATATAATAAAGTGGATGCATTTAAACCAACAATAAGGCATGTTGAAAATCCAATGGTAGAAAAAGGTGGAGATTGCCCTAACAATTGTGGTATTTGTGAAGAACACAACACTTCAACTGTCTTAGGATTAATTGATGTTACTAACCGTTGTAATTTACGTTGCCCTATTTGTTTTGCAAATGCAGCTTATTCTGGAAGATTATATGAGCCAACACAGGACGAAATTAAACAAATGCTTAAAAATTTAAGAAATCTTGAACCTTTCCCAACTCCTGCAATTCAATTTGCTGGTGGAGAACCGACAGTACGTAAAGATCTTGTAGAACTTATTGCTATGGCTAAAGAAGAAGGTTTTACTCATGTTCAAATAGCTACTAATGGTTTAAGATTAGCTAGAAAAGAAGATTATGCAAAAGAATTAAAAGAAGCTGGCTTAAACACTGTTTACATGTCATTTGATGGTGTTACTCCAGAACCATATATTCAAAGTAGAGGAAAAAATCTTCTTCCACAAAAAATCAAAGCTATTGAAAACTGTAGAAAGGCTGGTTTAGGTATGGTTTTAGTACCTACTTTAGTTAATGGAATAAATGCTGATCAGGTAGGGGACATTATTAAATTTGCTTTTGATAATAGGGATATCATTTATGGTGTTAATTTCCAACCAGTTTCATTCTCTGGTAGAACTCCTTCAGATAAAGTTGAAGAACAAAGAATAACTATTCCTGACTTTGTTAATTTAGTTTCTGAACAAACTTTAGGTGATTTACAACCTGATAATTTCTACCCTCCATCTTCTGTTGAACCGGTTGCAAGATTCATGGGTGAAATGGATGGTAAACCAGCTAGTGTAACTCTTAACTGTAGCCAACACTGTGGAATAGCTACTTATGTCTTTATTGAAGAGAGCGATGATCCTGATGTACCAGATAAGCTAATTCCAATCACTGATTTTATTGATGTTGATAAGTTCTTTACTTTATTAGACAAATACTCTGATAAAATTGAAAAAGGAGGGTTTGGTGTTAAAAAATTAACTCTTGCAAAAGCAGCTACTGAGTTACCAAAACTCATTAACAAAGATAAAAAGCCTAAAAATTTAGATATTTCTAAAATTTTATTAAATGTCTTCACTAAAAGGTCATATGATGCTTTAGGAGAGTTTTCTAAAGATGCAATGCTTATTTCATGTATGCACTTTATGGATCCTTTCAATTTTGACACAGACAGAGTTAAAAAATGCGTTATTCATTATGCAATACCTGATGGAAGAATCATTCCATTTTGTACAATGAATTCTAAATACAGGGAAGCTATTGAAGAAGAGTTTTCAACTCCATTAAAATCTAATAATGAGTGATTTTAAAACTCTTTTATATTTTTTTTATATTTTTAATTGTATAATATTTAATTGAGGTTGTTTTATTGATTATTAAATCACCTTCAAGATTACATATGTCACTAATTGATTTGTCAGGGGCATATGGTCGTATTGATGGAGGTATTGGTCTTACATTAAAAAATCCTAATTTCATTTTATTTGCTGAACCTAGTGAAAAAGGTATTCAAATTGAATTTAGTGAGGATATAGTTGATAATAATACTATTGGGGAGTGTAGTGCTAAAATTACAGATGCCGCTAATAAGATAATTGATTATTATAATGTGGAAAATGGATTTTATTTTAAAGTTAAAAAAGCATATATTCCTCATTCAGGATTAGGTTCTGGAACACAAATCTCTTTATCTACAGCTAAATTGATTTCTGAATATGAAGGTCATCATGTTGATTCATTAAAACTAAGCACCATTATAGGACGTGGGGGAACTTCAGGTATTGGAACTTTCGCATTTGATAATGGTGGTTTTATTGTAGATGCTGGCCGTAATATGGATGAAAAGGATTCATTCTTACCGTCTTCAGCATCAAATGTACGTCCTCCATTATTATTGGGCCGTTATGATTTTCCTGAGGATTGGGAAATTTTAATTGTAATTTTAAATGGTGCAGATGCAATTAGCGGAAATAAAGAAGTAAACATATTCCAGGATTACTGTCCTCTTCCTAAAAATGAGGTAATGGAAGTATCTCACTTGATATTTATGAATCTGGTTCCATTTTTATTTGAAAAAAATTTATCTGCATTCGGAAAGAGCATTGATAAAATACAGAATTTGGGATTTAAAAAAGTAGAGGTAAGTCTTCAGACTGACAAAATCAAAAATCTAATGAATAAAATGAGGGAATTTGGAGCATATGGGGTTGGAATGAGCTCTTTTGGTCCTACAGTCTATACTATTTTTGATAAAAATAATAAACATATTGTTGAAGAAATTAAGAATTATGTTGGTGATGAAGGTATTGTTTTTACAACTAAAGCTCAAAATTCAGGGCATGAGTTAATTAAATAAGTTTGTGATAATATGGATGAGATTAAAGGAAAAACATGGACTTTTGGAGAAAATATTGATACTGATATTATTATCCCTGGAAGATATTTGAGAACTTTTAATCCTCAAGACTTAGCAGACCACGTTCTTGAGGGAGAACGTCCTGATTTTACTCAAAATGTTCAAAAGGGAGATATTATTGTAGCTGATGAAAATTTTGGATGTGGTTCATCAAGAGAACAGGCTCCAGTAGCTATTAAAACAGCAGGTGTAGATGCAATTGTAGCTAAATCTTTTGCAAGAATTTTTTATAGAAATGCGATTAATATAGGATTGCCAGTTATAGTATGTGATATTGAAGCTAAAGACGGAGATATATTAAAAATCGATTTGGCAGAAGGAACTTTAATAAATGAAACAACTGGTGTCGAAAAAACTTTTGAACCGTTTAAAGATTTTATGTTAGATATTCTTAATGATGAAGGACTTGTAAAACATTATTTAAAAGAAAAGGGGGATTAAATATGGAATGTCCAATTTGCGGATCTGATGATGTTGAAATTTTAAATTCAAAACAAAAATCATCTAAAAAGAAAATATCCGAAGAATTTTTATTAAAATGTAAGGAATGCCAACACGTATTTAAAGACACGTTTTCAGCTAAAAAACCTCGACCATATAGGATAATTATTAGTGAAAATGAGGAATCTGTTAAAACCACTATAGATTTATCTCCAGATGATGTTTTAGAAATTGGGGATGTTCTTTTATCTGAATTAGGTCAAGTCAAAGTGTCAGGAATCGAAACTAAAGAAAAAAGAGTTTCTAAATCTAAAATTGAAGATATTATCACTATTTGGGCATCTTCTGATGAAATTCCTGCACGTATTGGTTTTTCAGTAGATTTGCATGGAAAAGTAGATTCCTATAAACTTGATTTAGATAGGGATTTTGAGATATCAAGTGAGGATATTGTTAAAATAGATAACCATATAGTTAAAATCCATGTTATTAAAACAGATGAAAGAAAGATTACAAGTGGATTTGCAAAAGCTAATGTAATTAAACGGGTTTACGGTAAACCTGTTCGTTTTAATAATTATGATTATGATTTAACCAAATATATTGTTAAAAAAACCTAAATTAGATATTATGAAAGTTTTTATTGAAAGTTATGGTTGCACTTTTAACAAAGCTGATGCCCAGATAATGGCAGGGGTATTAGATGAAAACAATATTGAGTTAACCGATTCTATTGAGCAATCAGATGTTATTATTGTTAATACTTGCTATGTTAAACTTCCAACTGAAAACAAAATTGTTTACAGGATTCAGAAACTACAGGAAGAGTTTCCAGATAAAAAAATTATTGTCAGCGGATGTATGGTGGAAATTGATCCTGAAAAACTAGAAAAAATAGGGCCAAATTGTAGTTGGATAGGACCACACCAACTTAATAAAACTCTGGAAGTTGTAAATAAAACATACAATGGAGAAATTACAAGAGAATGTGGATTTTCAAAGGAATCTAAAGTAAATATTAATAAAATAACTGATGATCCATTAATCCATATTGTACAAATCTGTGAAGGTTGTACTGGAGTTTGCACATTCTGCTGCACTCGCTTTGCTAGAGGAGCTTTAAACAGCTATCCTATTGAAGACATTGTCGATGATGTTCGAAAAGCTATTGAAAATGGAGCTTGTGAAATTCAACTTACTGCTCAAGATACTGCAGCTTATGGATTAGATAGTGGTGAGAAACTCTCCGATTTAATTAAAGAAATAAGTAATTTAGATGGAGATTTCCGTATACGTGTTGGAATGATGCATCCTAAAAATGTTTTAAGAGATATTGATGGAATAATTGAAGCTATTAAACATCCTAAGGTATATGATTTTATCCATTTACCTGTACAAACAGGAAGTGACAAGGTATTGAAAGAAATGAGGCGAGGCCATAATCTTAAGCAATATCATGAAATCGTTGATAAATTTAAAGAAGAAATACCTGAAATAACATTAGCTACAGATATTATTGTAGGTTATCCAACAGAGACTGATGATGATTTTGAATTAACCTGTAAACTTCTTGAAGATATTAAACCGAGCTTAATTCATTTATCTAAATACCAACATAGAAAAGGAGCTATATCATCTGATTTAAAAGAAATATCTCACGATGTTATGAAAAAGCGCTCCAAATACCTTTCAGTTATTAAAGATCAGATAACTAAAAAAGAAAATGACGAACTTTTAGGGTCTGTACAAAGAGCATTAGTTGTTGAAAAAGGTTCTAAAGGTGGATTTATAGCTAAATCTGATTCTTATATTCCAATCATTATTGAAAATGCCAATCTAGGGGATTTCGTTAATGTTAAAATTACCGAAACAACATCCACTTATTTAAAAGGAACATGCATTGACTAAAATTTTTATACTTTTTTATATTTTATCTTTTAATTTTTTGAATTATTAATTTAAAATATCTATTTTATAAAATAATAACTTATAAGTGCTAACTATATCTTTTAACATAAAATAAAGCATTTTTATCAAAACATTTATATATTATCGTATCATATTATTAATTGGAGGTGTAATTATGAGTGAATTACCAATCGCACCAGTCGGTCGTATATTAAAAAATGCTGGCGCACAAAGAATTAGTGATGATGCAAAAATTGCATTAGCTGAAGCATTAGACGAAAAGGGTAATGAAATAGCTAAACAAGCTGTTGCTTACGCTAAACACGCTGGTAGAAAAACTGTAAAAGCTTCTGATATCAAATTAGCTATCGATTAAGCTTTTTAGTTTTAATTTATATTCTATTGGCCATGTTCTAATGGTCAATTTTATATTTTTTTTTAAAGTATTAGATTATCTTTCTATACACCAAAACTTTTATATATTGAGTTGTATAAAGTATTAAATGTTGTATAGGACCGGTGGTCTAGGGGTATGATTCCTCCTTGACATGGAGGAGATCACGAGTTCGAATCTCGTTCGGTCCATATGCCATGGTAGTTCAGTTGGGAGAACGCTAGACTGAAGATCTAGATGTCGCTGGTTCAAGTCCGGCCCATGGCATCTTTAACTATTTCTTATAAATTTATTTTTATATTAGCTATTGCTATAATTATATTTTAATTTAAAAAAAAGAAAATTAAGTTTCTTAATCGAACTTAATTGGTTTTGGAGTAACCTTAGTGTTTTCTCTTAAATTTTGATAATTTTTTAAATGAAACAAGAATGATAGAGAATGGAAGTGATAAATAATGGATATGCATTCAAAAAGAGAAATGAGAAAAAATAAAAAAATGAACGAAGATACAAAAAGTTTACCA